>JAEEGK010007800.1_pt1 | contig 25453 bp, 16 predicted proteins | sample 8958771 | NCBI WGS metagenome assembly JAEEGK01 (sample SAMN16246547, study PRJNA631951) | gut metagenome | biome: gut microbiome; feature: rumen; material: SC-attached | host: Bos | place: Iran: Karaj | collected 2018-10
TCGAGGGTGCTATGGGTGGCGAGCCATTCAAGTGGCCTGCAGGATGCTATGTTAACGCATTCGGTTTCAAGAACGTAATGATGGCTATGCCTACAGTTATCGACAAGGACGGTGTACACTTCACACAGCCCGAGGGTACTGCTGAGGAGATGGCTTCACTCCAGGCTTCGTACGAGCACCTGCAGAAGATGCGCGACGAGATCATCAGCCTTGGTATCATTCCAGCTGTTGAGGATTGGGGTAAGGACAACGCAAACCTCTAATTAGTTAAGAATTAAGAGTTAAGAAATGGCTCTAATTAAATCATATCGCGGTCTCGCTCCCAAATGGGGGCGAGATTGCTATTTTAGCGAGAACGCCACTATTGTGGGCGATGTAACGATGGGCGACGAGTGCTCTGTGTGGTTTAACGCTGTAGTTCGCGGCGATGTGGCCCCTATCACCATCGGCAACTGTACCAACATACAGGATGGAAGTTGTGTACACGTCACCCACGAGACTGGTCCTACGCATATCGGCAACTATGTAACAATCGGACATAACGTCACCGTACATGCCTGCACCATCCACGATAACGCACTTATCGGAATGGGCTCTACCCTACTTGACGGTTGCGAGATAGGCGAAGGCAGTATAGTAGCAGCTGGCGCACTGGTGCTACAGAACACCAAGATACCCGCTGGCGAGATTTGGGGAGGCGTGCCTGCCAAATATATCAAACCCGTACGCCCAGGACAGACCGACAACGCCAAGCACTATGTGGCCTACTCCAAATTCTATCTGGAGGAACAAAAAGAGGAACAAAAGAACAAATAAAAACGATAAAGCCCCGCAGATTTGCGAGGCTTTATTGTTTATTCAAGTGTCATCCAGTATTTACGTTCCTGATCAGCCATCTTCTCTATGGCATAGCGAAGCATGGTACGAGGCATCTCATGAACGTGCAGACGGAGAAAATCGCGAAGCAGATCCATCGAAACCCGTTTGCCCATCTCGCGAAGCATCCAGCCTACAGCCTTATGCATCAAATCGTGCGGATGATGAAGATGAAACTCTGCATAACGAAGACACCACGATGGATCACCCATCTGGGATGTCTTCCACGAACAGACTATACTCATACGTTGCTTCCACAAACACGAACTGGCTGCCAGTTCATCCAGCACTGATAGTTTATACTCATGATAGATGTCAGCTTCATTACCACCAAGAAAAGTTGGTAGCAATAACCAATGTCCCAAAATCTTTGGTGCCGACAAGTCTACCAAGTCCCAATTATTTGCCTGCTCGGCATAACGTAAATACATTGAAAGGATCTCATCACGCCCACGAACAGCCTCAACATTATCCACCAACTTCTTTGTTGCAAGTTTCTCGAACTTCTCCACCAAGATAAGCAACCCACAAAGGCGCACTTCATGCCACTTAGACATCAGCAATTCAGGTATTTCATCAAGTGAGACGTCCTTTGCTACAGCCTTTACCACCTCTCTGGTCTGCGGCACCTTCAGACCCAAGAATTCATCACCATAGCCATACTCACCAGGCGCAGTTTTGAAGAACCTCATCAAGACCTTACGCTGCGCATCATTACGCAGCGTTTCCATGTAAGCTATAATCTCCTTGGCTGTCATTCTTATTACTTTAAAGTAGCCACCACATATTCACTCTGGGTACCTATGCGGAACTTTCCACCCCAGATGCCTATGCCCGACGAGACATAGAACTGGGTATTGCCACGCTGATGACCACCCCAAGAGCACTCGTAGATACGATCTGTAATCCAAGAGATGGGCCATACCTGTCCACGATGGGTGTGGCCACTTAGTTGAAAGTCGACTCCTGCCGCCTCAGCACGATCGAGATTATAGGGCTGGTGATCTAATACTATGGTATAATTAAGATTTGAGATTTTAGAATTTAGAGAGTCCTTCAAATCCTTTATGGGTTTGCGACGCATGTTGGTGCGATCGTCGCGGCCTATGATGACAATACTGCTATCGATAACTGCAGCATCATCTACCAGCAGATTTATCCCAGCATCCTTATAAAACTGACGGGCTTCGGGCACGCCTGTATAGAACTCATGATTGCCCAAGCAAGCATATACTGGAGCCTTGAGCCGATGGAACTCTTCGGCCATACGTTCCTCGATGACAGGTCGCATGCTGCCATCGATAATATCACCGGCAATCAGGATAAAATCAGGATTCTCTGCATTTATCAAATCAACCCAGCGAGCCAACTCCTTGCGAGGGTTATGATAGCCGATATGCAAATCGCTAGCCATCACTATCTTATACTCCTTGGCAAGAGGCTTAGGCGACTTCAACTCGAGTTCTACGCGAACCTTATTATTATAATGCAGATTGCCATAAAGAAACAAGCCGAACATCAGCACAAAGATTCCGATAGCGGTATATCCGTTATGAAAGAGGAAAGACTTTGGTACCAGATGGACTAAGCGTCCAAGATCGAGCACCAGGAAAATCATCACCAGATACAGCAGTATGAAGAGCGACGATGTACCAACCTCGTAGGCTGTCTGTGCCACCCAAAGCGGCATACCATCGAACACGCGACGGAAGTTTAGCACAAGCGTCACAAAGCTAAGCACGCCTACAGCTATTATCAGCGACTTGATCCAAGCCGACAATGGCAACAGCACCCAAACATGCCAAGCGATATATGCGATTGCTACAAAAGGCAATAATAAGAACAGTATCATCCACATAGTTTTCATACGTAGTTAATAGTGGGAAAAAACCTAAAGTGCTACAGCTGAGAGCACCTTCTGAGTTGCACCCGACTGGCCTTTTACAAAGTAACCTGCCTTGCGACCCTGCTCCTGCAGGTAGTCGGAATCTGTAGCAAAGCGATCCATCTGAGCAGCAAACTCCTCGTAGTTGTTAATCTCGAAGCCGCCACTAAGCTTGAGTCCCTGAGCCTCCTGGAACTTCTGGTTGTTGGGGCCGAAGAATACAGGCACATCCCACACAGCAGCCTCGAGCAGATTGTGGATACCCACACCAAAACCTCCACCAACATAAGCCACCTGACCATAGTGATAGATACTCGATAATAAGCCAAAGCAGTTGATGATCAGCACCTCGGCATTCTGTACATTCTCCTCTGTAGCCTCAGTATAGCGTATGACCTTACGGCCCTCGAGCAACTTTTCAATCTGCTTCAAATGATCTTCGCCAATAACATGGGGAGCAATAATCAGTTTCCAGTTCTTGTGAGTATTAAAGAACTTAATGAAGATTTCCTCATCAGGAGGCCATGACGAGCCGGCCACAAATACTTGCGGAGCATCCTTAACGAAAGCCTCAACCACAGGTAACTGTTTGGCAGCATCCTTAATCTGGAGCACACGGTCAAAACGGGTATCGCCTACTACACTAGCATTTGTGATGCCTATCTTGGCCAACAATTCCTTACTGATTTCATTCTGTACAAAGAAATGTGTAAAACAGTTGAGCACACGACGATACTGGCGTCCATACCACTTGAAGAACACCTGATCCTCGCGGAATATGCTCGACACACTATATACAGGCACATTGCGGTGCTTAAGTATGTGCAGATAGTTATACCAGAACTCGTACTTGATAAAGAAAGCCATTACAGGACGAACCGTACGAAGGAAACGTCGAGCGTTAGTGATTGTGTCGAGTGGCAGATAAGTGATGATGTCGGCACCCTCGTAGTTCTTGCGTACCTCATAGCCCGAAGGCGAGAAGAACGTAAGCAGGATCTTGTACTCAGGATGATCCTTACGCAACTGTTCCATAAGCGGGCGCCCCTGCTCGAACTCACCAAGTGAAGCTGCATGGAACCACACATACTTGGCATTGGGATCAACCTTTTCGCGCAGAATCTTGAATGCCTCGCGCTCACCATGCCACATCTTACGCACCTTCTCATTGAAGCGGCTATAAATAGCCACTCCAAGAAGATACATGTATATTACGAGGTTGTATAACATTAGCCTAATACTTCAATAGCACGTTTCATTCTGGCAATTGTCTCCTCCTTGCCGAGGAATGCAGAGATATCGAACATACCAGGACCCTTACCCTCGCCTACGAGAGTGAGTCGCCAAGCGTTCATCACATTACCCAGCTTATACTCCTTCTGCTCAACCCAAGCGTGAACAATCTGCTCCTGATTCTCGAGTGAGAAGTCATCGATACCCTCGAGCACACCAATCAACTCTGTCATCACCTGAGCGCTATCTTCCTTCCAACGCTTCTTGGCAGTCTTCTCATCATAGGCAGTAGGAGCCTCGAAGAAGAATGAGCAGAGTGGCCACAACTCGTGAACGAACGATACACGATCCTTCATCATCTCAGTAACCTTGAGGATGCGCTCAGAAGTCTCGTTAGGACAATGCTCCTTTACGATTGGCTCGAAGAGAGCAGCAATCTCCTCGTTGCTCTTCTTGAGGATATACTCGTGGTTGAACCAAACAGCCTTCTCGAAGGCAAACTTGGCACCAGCCTTAGAGCACTTTGAAATATCAAACAGAGGAACAAGCTCGTCGAGCGAGAAGATTTCCTGCTCAGTGCCAGGATTCCAGCCCAACAGAGCAAGGAAGTTGATGACAGCCTCGGGGAAGTAGCCATCCTCGCGATAGCCACGAGATGTCTCGCCGCTCTTTGGATCCTTCCAAAGCAGTGGGAACACAGGGAATCCCAGACGGTCGCCATCACGCTTAGAAAGCTTACCTTTGCCATCCGGCTTAAGCAGCAATGGCAGGTGAGCAAACTGTGGCATAGTATCGGCCCAACCAAAAGCCTGGTAAAGCAATACATGCAGAGGTGCTGATGGCAACCACTCCTCACCACGGATAACATGTGAAATCTCCATCAAGTGGTCATCCACGATGTTTGCCAGGTGATAAGTTGGCAACTGATCAGCGCTCTTATAAAGCACCTTATCATCCAGGATGTCGCTCTTTACGCGAACCTCGCCACGAATCAGGTCGTTGACCAGGACCTCCTGACCAGCCTCGATCTTGAAGCGAACCACATACTGCTTACCCTCGGCTATCAGTTTGTCGACCTCCTCCTTAGGAAGTGTCAGCGAGTTACGCATCTGGTTGCGAGTGTGACAGTCGTACTGGAAGTTCTGAATCTCAGCACGCTTAGCCTCCAACTCCTCAGGAGTATCGAAAGCAATATAAGCCTTATCAGCATCGAGCAACTGCTGAACGTATTTCTTATAGATATCACGACGCTCGCTCTGGCGATATGGACCCTTGTCGCCACCAAAGCTTACGCCCTCGTCAAACTTGATGCCAAGCCACTTGAACGACTCGATGATATACTCTTCAGCACCTGGAACGAAACGGTTGCTGTCAGTATCCTCGATACGAAAAACCAGATCGCCACCATGCTGCTTGGCAAACAGATAATTATACAAGGCGGTACGTACACCGCCGATGTGCAATGCACCCGTTGGACTGGGTGCAAAACGTACTCTAACTCTTCTTTCTGACATATCTAATTAAAATTTGTGTGCAAAGTTACAAAAAATTTGAGAGAATTTTTGTATTTTTGCACCATAATTGCATAAATTACATAGAAATGAGTAGTTTTAACATCAAAAACGACCTAACTTGGCGCGATTTTTTGATCAGATTGGGTCTAATCATCATAACTGTTGCCGTCATCGTGTGGATGATGCCACGCAGCAGTCAGCACAATTACAAGATAGAAAAAGGGCGTCCCTGGATATATACCGACCTGAGTGCTCCGTTCGATTTCCCCATCTACAAGAGCGACGAAGCCGTTAAAACCGAACGCGATAGTTTGATGAAACTATATGAGCCCTACTACATACTGAACAGCGAGACCGTTGGCAGACAGCTGCGCCAGTTCTCGAAGGACTACTCAAACGGCATACCTGGACTGAACAACGACTACCTGAGCATCATAGCCAATCGTCTGCGCCGACTCTACGAGCAGGGCATAATGAGCAATACAGATTATGCAAAGATAAGCCGAGACACATCTAAATTTATCAGAATAGTAAGCGGCAAGCAGGCCACGAGTATGCAGATAAGTAAGGTCTACTCGGTAGTATCAGCCTACGAACAGATATTCCAGGATCCAGCACTGGCCAACCATCGTGACATACTGCAGAAGTGTAATCTTAACGACTACATCTCGCCCAATCTGTTATACGACAAAGAGCGAAGCGAGTCAAGTCTGAACGACCTACAGAACAGTGTTCCACTAGCCAGCGGACTGGTTCAGAGAGGCGAGAAGATTATAGACCGTGGCGATATCGTAGACGAAAAGACCTACAACAAACTACTGTCGTACCAGAAAGAGATGGAACGACAGAATGTAGACCAGGAAAAGATTCGTCTGAACATTATGGGACAAATCCTGTATACAGCCATACTCATCACCTGTTTTACCATCTTCCTGACACTGTTCAGGAAAGACTACTTCGAGAAGGTAAGATCTACCACGATGCTATATGCCTTGATAGTGATATTCACCATCATAGCTTCGATGATGGTAAAACACAGCGTGCTCCACGTATATATCGTGCCGTTTGCTATGGTACCTATATTCATACGTGTGTTTATGGATTCACGCACGGCATTCATGGCACTTGCCACAATGATTCTTACCTGTGCATGCTTCCTACAATACCCGTTGGAGTTTGTAGCTGTAGAACTAGTGGCGGGTCTGGTAGCAATATTCTCGCTGCGCGAACTGTCAAGCCGTTCGCAACTGTTCTGGACAGCCGTTTCAGTAACCATAGCAGCTGTATTAACCAACCTGGCACTCGACTGGATCCGTATCAACGACCTGTCGAAAATAAGTTATAGCGAATACAACTACTTGGTTATCAACGGCATTCTGCTGTTCTGCTCTTACCCCCTACTCTATGTCATCGAGAAGGCGTTTGGATTCACATCAAACATCACACTCATCGAACTGTCTGATATGAACAAAGCACTGCTCCGCAAGATGAGCGAGGTAGCTCCAGGCACATTCCAGCACTCGATACAGGTGGGCAACTTGGCCGCAGAGATTGCTAATAAGATAGGAGCAAAGAGTCAGTTGGTACGTACTGGCGCACTATATCACGACATCGGAAAGATAGCCAATCCGATATATTTCACCGAGAACCAGTCGGGCGTTAATCCACACGAGAAGATGGAGTACATAGAGAGTGCACAGATGATTATCAGTCATGTTACAGAAGGAACTAAACTGGCCGACAAATACAACCTGCCCAATGTTATAAAGGATTTTATCACCACACACCACGGACAAGGCAAGACCAAGTACTTCTATGTACAATACAAGAATGCCCATCAAGACGAAGAGGTTGACGACCTGCTGTTTACCTACCCTGGGCCCAATCCGTTTACCAAGGAACAGGCCATACTGATGATGGCAGATACCGTTGAGGCAGCCTCGCGTTCACTGCCTGACTACACGGAAAAGTCGATTCGCGAACTGGTAGAACGACTGATTGACACACAAGTAGCAGAGGGATACTTCAAGGAATGTCCTATAACATTCCGCGATATTGCCTATGCCAAGACAGTGCTCATAGAGAAGCTAAAGACCATCTATCACACCCGTCTTAGCTACCCTGAACTGAAAAAGTAGAATCAAACCTGCACAAACACCCCTAGAAGTGTGCAAAAACTGCACACTTTTGCACATTTGTGCAGGTTTGTGTGCAATTTTCGTTAAACTTCGTTAACTTTGTGTACGCAAACATAAGATTTTAAAACAATACATATACCTTTGCAGCCGATTTTGAAAAAAAGTGTTTAAATTATGAAAAAGATTAATGTCTTGCTCGCCGGCGTGATGCTGACAGCAGCTACAACAACAGCCACAGCAGGTGGCATCTTAACCAATACCAATCAGAGTATCGACTTTCTGCGCAACCCCGCGCGAGATGCAGCCATCGGCCTCGATGGAGTATACAGCAATCCTGCTGGTGTAGCATTCATGCCCGAAGGTTTCTATCTGGGCATCAACTGGCAGTACGCTCATCAGACGCGTACCATCGAGAGTACAAACCCCGTGTTTGCACTTGGTAAGAAGAATGATGGCCTGGGCACAAAGACCTTCGAGGGTATAGCCGACGCACCATTCATCCCATCTATCCAGGCTGCATACAATAAGGGGAACTGGAGTGTTCAGTTCAACTTCTCAGTACCTGGTGGCGGTGGTGCATGTGAATTTGCCGACGGACTGGGTTCGTTCGAGAGTGTAGTAGGAAGCATAGCCAACCAGCTTAAGCCTCTGGGTGCTACTGGTTACGATATGGACGGCTACATGCAGGGACGTCAGTACTACTTCGGATTCCAGTTGGGTACTGCTTATAAGATTACAAAGGATTTCTCTGTATATGGTGGTTTGCGTGTGCTCTATGGTACTGCTACCTATAAGGCAAAGATCAGCAACATCATGGTAAACACCGCTGGTGGTTATGTTGACTTCGGCAGTTTCCTGCAGGGAGCAGCAACAACAGTTGATGCAGGTATCAGTCAGGTAAATGCCGGTATTGCCCAGTATCAGGCTGCAGGCGTTCCTGTACCAGCAGAGCTCACCACGAAGCTGGCACAGCTCGAAGGCACAAAAGAGAGCCTCAACTCACTACAGAAGTATTCAGAAGGTGTTAACCTGCTGTGTAATCAGTCGAGCGTAGGTGTTGCTCCTGTTATCGGTATCGACTGGCGTGTAGGCAACTTCAACTTCGCTGCCAAGTATGAGGCTAAGACTGAGATTCACATGAAGAACGAGTCGACCGTAAACAAGGCCAGCGAGATTCCTGCAGTAAACAAGTTCCGCGATGCTGAGAAGATCGACGAGGACATGCCTGCACAGTTGTCACTTGGTGCAATGTGGACCATGAGCGACAACTTCCGTCTGAACCTTGGTTATCATCACTACTACGACAAGAGTGTGAAGTGGTACAACAACACTCAGGACCTGCTTGGTGGTGGCACCAACGAGTATCTGGCTGGTGCTGAGTGGGATCTTACAGACAAGCTCACCATCAGTGGTGGTGGTCAGCTCACCCGCTATCAGCTCACCGATCAGTACATGAATGATATGTCGTTCGTTGTAAACAGCTACAGCCTTGGTTGTGGTTTCAACTACAAGGCAACAGACAACATCACTCTGAAAGCTGCTTACTTCCAGACAAACTACGATCACTACAAGCGCAACGACTATCCACAGGCTGGTGTAAGCGACGACTTCACACGCACCAACCGTGTACTTGGTATAGGTTGCGAACTTAAGTTCTAAGATTATAGAGGATCTACATCGAAGTAGATCTGGAGCGATGAATAGCGCTTGTCTTGTAGCATCTGCTGCTGGGCAAGCGCTAAATATTTGCGTACATCGGCCATGTTGATGCCAAGTTCTAGTTTCAGCACAAGTTTGCGAATAGACAGTGACTTGACCTTTGCCACAGCAGGTTTGTCAGGACCTAGCACTCTAGAAGAGAACCACTGGCGCAAGCGACTACCCATCTCGATGCTAGCAGTTTCTACTACTGCATCAGAGCGATGTTTAAGATATACGTAAACCAAACGATAATACGGCGGATAATGGAACTGCTGACGCTCTGCTATCAACGATTGATACAATCCTGCATAGTCGTTATGAACAACCTGCAGGATTACCGGATTTGTTGGCGACTTTGTCTGCAAAATCACCAATCCCTGTTTACCTTTACGTCCAGCACGTCCACTCACCTGTGCCATCATCATATAAGCTTGCTCGTAAGCACGAAAATCAGGATAGTTCAACAGATTATCAGCATTGAGAATACCCACAACAGAGACCTTGTCGAAATCCAATCCTTTCGATATCATCTGGGTTCCTATCAGAAGGTTGGTCTTGCCTGTAGAGAAGTCGCTGATGATACGTTCGTAAGCATTTCGCGTACGAGTGGTATCAAGGTCCATTCGTGCGATACGTGCATCGGGAAAGATATCACGCAATTGGTCTTCAATCTTCTCAGTGCCATAGCCACGCGTCTGAAGGTCGTGACATCCGCAAGCAGGACACTCTGTTGGCACCTGATAGGTATATCCACAATAATGGCACGTTAGTTGGTTCATATTGCGATGCAAGGTAAGCGACACATCGCAATGCTGACAATGAGGCACCCAACCACACTGTTTGCACTCTATCATAGGTGCATATCCACGTCGATTCTGGAATAATATCACCTGCTCACCACGTTCTAAAGCCTCGCGAATCTTGGCTAGCAATAGTGGCGAGAATGGCCCGTTCATCATCTTGCGATGCTGCAGATCCTTGATATCAACCACCTGAATATCAGGCAACTCTATACCTTTATATCTCTGGAACAACTCCACCAATCCGTATTTTCCTGTCTTGGCGTTATGATATGTCTCGACTGATGGAGTTGCTGTACCAAGTAGCGTCTTAGCACCATACATCTGAGCCAGCATGATAGCAGCAGAGCGGGCATGATATCGTGGGGCTGGATCCTGCTGTTTATACGAGGTAACATGCTCCTCATCGATAATGACCAATCCAAGATTCTGGAATGGTAGCAATACAGAACTACGCGCTCCAAGTATCACATCGTAAGGATGCTTTGACAACTGCTTCTGCCATATCTCCACACGCTCAGCATCAGAGTATTTACTATGGTATATACCCAGACGATTGCCAAAAACCCGTTGCAGTCTCTGCATCATCTGAACAGTAAGGGCTATCTCAGGCAAGAGATAAAGAACCTGCTGATGCTTATCCAGAGCCTGCTGAATCATGTGGATATAAATCTCGGTCTTACCACTCGAAGTGACACCATGCAGCAGAGTAACATTCTTCTTCAAGAACGAGAACTGTATCTGATTGAATGCCTCTTGCTGTGCTGTGCTTAGTGGTTTGATATTCTCAGGATGCGGATCGCCACCAAAGTTAAGTCGTCCCACCTCCTTTTCATAAGTCTCCAACAATCCACGTTGCACAAGAGCATTTACTGATTGTAATGTATGCCCCTGGTTCAATAGTTCGTCACGGGTTATCTCAAACTGGGTATCAGCCTGCCCTAACTGATCCCATTCAGAAAGTTCGAGATAGTCAAGAAAAGCCTTCAACTGCTTAGGTGCTCTCTGCAGCATATCCATTGCCACATGCAGTGCCTGCTCACTACGAAACTTTGGTGAGAGTTGAATATACAGTTCTGTTCTTGGTCGATAACCATCTTCTGCCTTAAGGCCCGATGGTAGTGCAGCCTTATACACCTCACCAATCGGTGACATATAATAATCGGCAATCCATTGCCAAAGCTTCAGTTGGCTGTCAGTAATGACAGGTTCTGTATCCATCACCTGACTGATAGGCTTAACCTGATAGCCCAGAGGCTTATTTTCATGCAGACGAGCCACAATGCCAAGATACGTCTTACTACGCCCAAAGGTCACCAGCACGCGCACACCGACCTTTAACTCCATAGCATCAGGCACAGAGTATGTAAAAAATCCCTCAAGGGGAACAGGCAGTATGATGTCAGCGTATCTCATCAGCCGACAAAAGTACACAAAAAAGCCGAATGCTCCAAACATTCGGCCTATTTTTTCGATTATCTTTACTCTGTATCTTAGAAGTAGTATGCCAGAGCAATCTGCCAAGAGTTAGCCTTGGTATCGCCAGTAACGACGTTTCCAACTGTACCTACTACGTCTTCTACGCCAAAGTCACCAGTCTTTCCGATAGCTGCATTGTAGTTGGCAGAAATCTGAAGATGGTTGAGCAACATCAAACCAAGACCAACGTTTGCACTAAGATTTGAACTTTTTAAAGTCCAACCAGACATCGTTTGTGTTGCAGCATCAACCGATTTAAAATCTTTATCGCCAACATTAAAGCCGAACTGAGGACCGGCAAAAATAAAGATGCTGGCAGTAGAGCCCAAGCCGAAGCCAAATCTCAAATTTACTGGAACCTGAATAGACTGCTGTTTGATCTTCTCTTCGCCCACCTCAGCAGAACGCTGATCATAGAGAGCTGCAGCATCGATGCCGAGACCTACGACAGGCAGAGTAAACTTTACAGTAGGACCAATAAAGAAGCCAGCCTGATTAGAGGGAGAAATAACATCCTCGCTGAGTTTCATATTCGTTATGTTAAGACCACCCTTAACACCAAACTTCACCTGTGCCTGAGCTGCAACAGTCATGGTTGCAAGCAGCACTACCAAAGTAAAAAATTTCTTCATAACCTATAAATTTAAATGTTAATGAATCTTACTACGGCTGCAAAGATACGAAAAAAGTTGGAATAGAGAAGTTTTTATCAGATTTTTTTCGATTTTTTCCTCTGTTTTACCTATTTAGTGTCTCTGACGACGTACTGAGACTCTAGCTGCACTATTGCTACTGCTACTTGCTTTCTCTGACTTCTGCGACTTCTGTTTAGCAACCTTTACGCCTTTATTTGAAGCAGGTTTATTCTTTGCTGCCTTAACTTTCTTACCCGTCTTAGTATCCTTAACGGCTGCAATACTGTCAAGAGAATCACGCTTGGCAGGATCGCCAAAGATAGTCTTCTTAAATGCTTCGAGCTCGGCCTCAATACGCTGCTGCTCGGCAGTCATCTTGGTCTTATCGCCCTTGCACAACTGCGACAAAGTTTTACCCTGCGCATTGTTGGTCTTATATATCTTACCACGATACATATTAAGCGTAAAGAAATCGTCCATCGACACCTGTGCAGCATTATTCATATTGCTGACCATTACAGTCTGACGATTAAGGAATGGTTCCAAATCGCTATACTTAACCCAGAACAGCGGATACTGTGTTACAGACTTTTCGTCGTTATCATCACTACTCATAGAAAACTCACTCTCCTCCTCAACGGCTATAGGGCACAGAGCCAGCACCTTGATATGGAACGAAGAATTAGCCTGATCGTAATACGCACTCTCCTTGAGATAGTACTTCTTTACTTCGGCAGATGGGATATTACTATTCTCCACCTTGATACGTCCATTCTGCTCTTCGTATGGAATGCGATACTCGTGCAGCCAGGTCTTCATATCGATCTTAGCTTCATCGGTAAACACATCGCTACCGTCGGTTGGGTACTCGTAGATGGGGATAAAGCCATTCAGAGCCAGCTTCAGTATATATGTAAACAGATTGAGCTGTTTACCCTGTGGTTCTACTGGATAATATAGTCCTCCATTAGCATCTTCGTCGAGCGAAATCTCGCGATAGATATCACGACGCCATACTACTTCTTCTGGCATCTCAACTGCTGTAGGGAATGATATCTGAGCACGCATCGACATGGCCGAAGATGCATTTTTCTGCTGGCTAGCCTGCTTTTCCTTTTGTTCAGCACGTCGCTGTGGTGGTTGGGCGACAGATGCTCCTGCCATCAGCATCAGGGTTAAAAAGAACAATACTCTTTTCATATCTCTTATACCTTATTTATTTTACTTTTATTTCCATCGAACCATTAAGTGTTCGCGTAAGTCCATCAGGACCAACCACAGTTACTCTCGAAATATAGAATCGACGATTGCGAGGGAGTTTGCGGAACGTATCCTTCTGACGACCAGAGAACTGTGCGCCATCCGATGCCATAGGCACAGCATTACCCATATTGTCGTGAAATACCGTTTCGAAACTCTGCACACGGAAGGCGACATCCAGTATACCATCATCGATAGCTGCACCCAGTTTATCTACTGCCACTAGCTGTGTCTTGGGCAGATCGCCACCTTTATATCGCGTAGGATTGCCGTGCTCGTCAGTCATAGATATATAAGGTGTAGGATCGGGCAATTTGCGCACACGGAATGTGTACTGTCCCATCTGCTGGGGACGGCCTGTATTGGTAGATGTCACAGTAATTACAGCATTCTGACCTATCTTAGATGGTTTAGCGATGTACTTGCCTGGCCCTACCGGCTGCAATGTACCATTAGTCATTGAGGCCTGAATCTTGTTGAGAGGCACTCCTGGCACACTTATACTGATAGGATTGGAATATCCTGCATAGAGCATATTCATAAGATCGGCCGATACGGTGGCACTTGGCTCAACTACTGTATAGTCCTGTGCAAACTCACGACGTATACGATCGCCATTACCATTCACCATTTCCATGTATCCTTTCAGCGTAAAATCGCCAGTCTTACCACAAACGGTTTCGTAGAGACCATTCTGCAAGTTAACTTTCTGTCCACCAATAAAGATATCAGGCACCTGAGTGGTGTCGACAGCGGCCATAACGATACGGGCAGAGAAACGGTCGCCACGCACGATAGTCTTAGAGTTTGGAATAACGAATGCATCTAACAGGTTCACGCGAATATCCTTCACATCGATATTCTGTACCAGTCTGTGCAGCACTTCACCCTCGGCATAGCGCACATCGCTCTGCAGTTTCGACAGCAATGTCACTGCAGCTGCTGCGGGCATCGATTCAAACATATACTCCTGCCAGTTCTTTCCCATAGCGCGCTTAGGCACCTCGGTAGTTAGGTTGCTGGCTATAATCTTCTTCTGCTTCTCATCTGTCACCATCGTGAGCATACGATTACGGAAGGTATTGATAGCATCATATAGTTTCTGTCCCTGGCCATTCGTTGGCGACAGCATCACATAGTTGGCTGGCTCTTGGTCTTCTTTGTTACGAATGTTGGTTACATCACCATCCTCACCATCAGCTTCTACTACGATAGCCTGCTTCAGACTAGCAGCAAAGTTATATAGCGAGTCACTCATTTTTCTAACTTGCTGTGCTTTGTCATACCACTCCTTAGTTTTCTGAGGATTGGCCTTCATCTGTAGCTCAAAAGTCTCGTATATCGCCAGGTTCTCCTTCGATGAGTTGCTAGTAGTGCGGTTCAGACTTTCCTCCACAATCGAAAAGCCGTTGAGCACTTCGTTAGATACGTTAAGTGCCAACATAGCCATCAAGACGACGTACATCAGATTGATCATCCTCTGGCGTGGAGAAACGGGTCTTTTCTTTATTGCCATAGTCGTTATACGTTCATCTTAGCTGTCATTGCCTCGATCATACGGGCATAAATCTTATTCAGTTCGGCTATCTGCTCAGCCATCTTCTTGGTCTGCTCGTTGATATCGTCGATAGTACCAATCTGCGAGCTGGCACTCTTAAGCTGCATCTCGTATACCTTACAAATACCAGTAAGCGTACGGTTCAGGTTCTCCATCTCTTCCGAGTCGTGTGCCAACTTCTCATTCTGGGCGGAAACCATCGAGAGAGTCTCTGTCAGATGTTTCAACTCCTCTACATAGCTTGATGTAGCAGCCTCTAGTTCAGGATTTGCTGATGCAGCTATTGGGGCAGATACAGAAGGTTGACCAGACACAACAGGCTGAACTGATGCAGCAGGAGCCGATGCTACGGATGGAGTCGATACGACGGCTGCGGGCTGTGCAACTTCAGGCTGACCATTATAAGTGCCACCACTACCATTGATAATGATGGTGCCGCCATTGCCACCAACCACAGTAGCGCTACCACCCTTGCTCTCTACAGCAGCATCCTCACCTGTCTTAACATGGGTATCGAGTTCCATACCATCGGCAGTCTTATCGAATGGACGGTCGAAGGCAGAAATGAAGAACACAAACACCTCAGTTCCCATACCTAGGAACAGAAAGAAATCAGCTCCACTCAGATGGGTAAGTTTAAACAGTGTACCAAGGATAACGATTGATGCACCCCAGCTATAGGCATAGTTCAAGAACGTCTGTCCAGGAACACTATCCATCCACTTCTGTAAGCGGTATACGATATTGTATTTACTGTATATAGTCATAACTTCTCAGATTTTACTTCTTTACTTTTTCTTTCCCTTTGTAGTCTTAGCTCGCTCGCTTGTAGAATTGGCAAGACTACGCACACAACGGAATCCGATATACGAACGAGGCTGGTTCTGATACTCAGCACTTCGCCATGCAGAGCGGATGTATGACTCTGGATCCTTCCACGAACCACCTCTCACGCTTTTACGCTTCAGTCTGTAAGGATCCTCTTGAGCAGCATTATACTTTAGTTGCGGATTGATATCATTCATCGCCTCTACACCAGCCTCGGTATAAATGGTACTGGTCCACTCAGCCACATTCCCTGCCATATCGTAGAGACCATTCGAATTGGCCGAATAGATACCCACACGACTGGTAATCAGGTTGCCATCCTTGGTATAGTTACCGTTGTCAGGCTTAAAGTTAGCGTAGAAACATCCTTTTCCGCTAGCCACAGCCTCGTTGTCCCAAGGGAACTCGTTCTGATCCTTGCCACGAGCAGCATACTCCCACTCTGCCTCAGTCGGTAGGCGATAGCGCTGCACATATCTGGCAGCAGGACCAAGTCCCTTAAGCAGATATTCAGTACGCCAAGCGCAATAAGCATTGGCCTGCTCCCATGTCACGCCCACCACAGGGTAGTCATTGTAGGCTGGGTTAGAGAAATAGTATCTCATATACATCTCGTTGTCAGCATTGGGAAAATCGTTTACCCAACAGGTTGTATCAGGGAATATATTCACGATATAAGTATTCAGAAAGTCCCAAGGTCCTGACAATTGACGGTTGATGCTCTCGCGAACAATACGTCCCTCGTCGTCAACATAGGCAGTATCCTTTGATATCATCACCTGTTCCTCAGGATCGATAGTAATATCGGTATTCAGATTGCGCTCCTGTGGATTCAAGCGATTACGGCGCAGAGCTGCAGCAGTATAGTCGTACACCTCGTAACGGTAGTTCAGCTGGCGATAGTCCAGCATCTTTTCACCAGTTACAGGATTTGTTACATACAGGCTATTCATTATCTCCTGCTCATCCTCACTTGGTCGGCGCGGCAGAGCCTTCTTCCAGTTCAGCACTGTTGCAATCTCATTACCTTCCTTATCAGTCTTCACAGTCTTGTAAGTCTCGTCTATCTCCGACAGGCGCTCGCGCAGTATAGAGTCACGCACATAATTCACAAACTGACGATACTTTGAGTTTGTCACCTCAGTCTCGTCCATCCAGAACCCGTCCACAGAGATATCCCTGAGGGGAGTCTTCTTTCCCCACAGCGAGTCCTGCTTCTCTATACCCATCTTCAGGTGTCCTCGCTTCACGAGTACCATTCCGTATGGAGTAGGCTCTGTGAATGCCTTTCCTCCTGTTCCTGTCACCTCGCCGCCACTGGATGTCATCATCTTACTGCCAAAACAACTGCTTAGCAGTATTACAGCCACGGCGCATAGTCCTATAAGTTTCTTCATATATATACCTTATTTACTATAGTAATCTTACGCTCTTATGCAGATTCCTGCCTTTTTTATACAGGTTCACCTCTGTCTGGTATCCCACAAATAGTTCGTGGCTTCCGTTTCCCACGTTGATAGCCGATGTATATACCTCGTAACTGTAGCCCAGGTGTATGCCACGAAAGTTTCCACCTATCAGTATCGTCACTGAGTTTGTCGGACTATATGTCAGTCCTGCATACATCACTTTCTTGTCGTGTTCGTACTTCAGTCGGCCCGTCACGTCAGCTCGCCAAGCCACTCCATCAGTCCGTCCCAACACAGATGTCTGTATCTTAAAAAACGGATTATTTAGCCGAATATTGTATCCTGCAGTAAAATAATATGTAGGATCAATACTCAGTTCGTTAGTTTCGCCTATCTCTACCACTGGTGAATTTAGGTGCAAAGCCGATAGGCCAACGTACCAGTTTCGGGCCAGATAATACACTCCTGCCGACAAATCCAGGCCCGTTCCATTTACCGACGAACTTGCAAAAGCCGGATCGTCAGGATCGGTACCCAGTTCAACCTTACTGCCATCAAACGTTTCGCCCAGCATACCAGCCTGCACGCCTACACTCAGTTTGCCACCCAGCAATCGCTTCTGATATGCATACTGTACGCTAAGCCGCTTGTGCGAGAACAGACCTATCTCATCATTTAGCAACTGCACACCTACTCCATGATATGAGCCTATGGCATAAAACGGCATATCAGCTGCCACATACATCGTCTTAGGATTATGCTCAAACCCAGCCAACTGTAAAGAGTACGCACCTGCCACATTCAGCTTCGACTCTTTACCCACCGCTGCAGGGTTAAAAGAAGGTTCCATCGCCCAATAATGAGCGAAGGAAGGATCGTATTGCGCACAAACTCGTGTGGCCGAGATTACTAGCCCTACTATAGCGATAATAAAATGTTTCACATATTATATAACGTATTTTCATGCCGTTTATTGTGTTTAACATTTTTAAGCTATAAATAACCGATTATTAACCTGGTAATTGGGCGAAAAAACGTACTTTTGCAGCCGACTTACTATATATAACGCAATAATTAAAATCTTAGTATGCAAAAGAAATTAACAACCTTATTAGGTATGGCACTGGCCGTTACCTGCGCCTTTGCCCAAACAGAACTGTTCAAACCCTACAAACAAACGGCACTCAGACTGCCTTCAGTTCCTTTAGTGGTTAACGACCCGTATTTTTCTATTTGGTCACCTTACGACAAACTGACAGATGGCAACACCCGTCTTTGGACCGACGACGAAAAACCGCTGGAAGGTCTATTACGCGTTGACGGCACCACCTATCGATTCATGGGCGACAAGGAGCATAAAGTACTGAAAGCACTAGCTCCTATGAGCGACGAGACCAACTGGGAGGCAAAGTACACAGAGAATCCACAAGCCGATGGCTGGCAGGCACCTGATTTTGCTGCCACCAACTGGCGCACTGGTCGTGCCGCATTTGGCAATGCTGGCGACAACATCCAGACAGGATGGTCGAAAGAACATAGCGACATCTACATCCGTCGCGAAGTAAACCTTACGGCCGAAGACCTGCGTGGCGACCTATATGCCTTATTCTCGCATGATGATGCCTGCGAACTATATATCAACGGCACGCTGATTGGAAAGGGAAGAATGGACGCTGTGTTTGGCGAGTCAGTACATCTGGACGCCAAGCAAAAGCAACTATTACACGAGGGGCGCAACGTAATGGCTTTCCATGTGTACAACAACACTGGCGGTGCTTATGCTGACTTCGGACTCTATGCCAACGTGGGAATAGAAGCCACATCGGTAAAGACTGCCGTCCAGAACAGTGTTGACGTAATGGCTACATCGACTTACTACACATTTAACTGTGGACCTGTGGCACTAGATGTAGTATTCACATCGCCAATGCTTATCAACGATCTCGACTTGCTCTCTACACCTGTCTCCTACATTTCGTATCAGGTAAAGAGTCTGGATCGCAAGAAACACGATGTACAGTTTGCGCTACTGGCAAGTCCACTTATCGCAACCAACAAGCCTCATCAGCCCACAGAGTCGTCAGTTGTATCAGTAAATGGGGTGAAGTATCTTAAGACAGGTACCATCGATCAGCCTATACTGGCCAAAAAGGGTGATGGTATCGGTATCGACTGGGGCTACCTGTATGTTGCTGATTTCAACGGAAAGGTGGCACTCGACAGCTATAACAACATCATCAACAGTTTCCTTAGTAAAGGACAGTTGGGATGTGGACTGCAGAATATACGTGCATATCGTCAGAACGATATTCCTGTATTGGCTTATGTTCACGACTTTGGCAAAGTTGACCAACAGCCTCAGTCATCATTCTCGCTGATAGGCTACGATGAGGTGGAAGATATAGAATACATGTACCACCGCTACAAGGCTTACTGGGCTCATGGCGGCAAGGTTGATATCTTTGATGCATTCAACAAACTGAATCGCAATTATAAGAGCATCATGGAGCGATGCCGTGCGATGGACAAACAGATATACGATGATGCCATACGTGTAGGCAACACCCAGTATGCAGAGATTCTCTCAGGTGTTTATCGCCACGTATTGGCAGCACACAAACTGTTCAAAGACAACGAAGGACATCTACTTTACTTCTCTAAGGAGAATAACTCAAACGGCTGTGTAAATACCGTTGACCTTACATATCCATCGGCCCCACTCTTCCTAGCATACAATCCAAGCCTGCAGAAGGCCATGATGACCAGTATCTTTGAGTACAGTCGTACTGGACGCTGGACCAAAACTTTTGCCGCTCACGACCTTGGCACTTATCCTATTGCTAACGGCCAGGTATATGGAGGCGACATGCCGATAGAAGAGTCTGGCAACATGCTCACATTGGCGGCACAGCTCTCAATGCAAGACGGCAATGTGGACTATGTTCTGCCTTACTGGGACATACTGACACAGTGGGCCGACTATCTAGTTGAGAATGGACAAGATCCTTCAAACCAGTTGTGTACAGATGATTTTGCTGGTCACTGGCCCCACAACTGTAACCTATCAGTAAAAGCAATTATGGGTGTGGCAGGATATGCCATTATGGCTCACATCAAGGGCGACAACGCTACTGCCGACCGCTATATGAGCCGTGCACGCCAGATGGCCAAGAAATGGGAAGCTGATGCACACGAAGGCGACCACTATAAATTAGCCTTCGATCGCGAGAACACATGGAGTCAGAAATACAATATGATATGGGACAAACTATGGAACACCAATCTTTTTGGTGATGAGGTGATGCAACGCGAGATAAACTACTATCTTAAGCAGCAAAACGCTTTTGGACTACCCCTTGATGTACGCAAGGACTACACCAAAACCGATTGGATAATGTGGACTGCAGCTATGGCCAACGACAAGGACACTTTCCTAAAGTTTGTAGAGCCTATATACAAATACATGAATGAGACAGAATCGCGCGTTCCAACCAGCGACTGGCACGACACAAAAACAGGACTGATGGTTGGATTCAAGGCACGATCTGTGCTTGGTGGTTATTGGATGAGATTATTAGTAAAGTAATGAATAATTAGTATGAAAAAGAATCTTAGACAGACTCTATTGACTGTTGCATTACTCTTTGGAGGCTGTGCTGTGGCTACTGCTTTACCTGTGGATTATGTAAACACTCTGGTAGGAACACAGTCCAACCATGCACTTTCAACAGGTAACACCTACCCTGCCATTGCACTGCCATGGGGCATGAACTTCTGGATGCCACAGACAGGAAAGATGGGCGACGGATGGGCTTATACCTACAATGCAGAAAAAATTCGCGGTTTGAAGCAGACACACCAGCCTTCACCATGGATAAACGACTATGGTCAGTTTGCCATCATGCCAACTATAGGCACCGTGTTTGATGAGGACAAACGCGCTTCATGGTTCTCACACAAGGCAGAAACGGCCCGTCCCTATTATTATAAGGTGTATCTGGCAGATTACGACATTACAGCCGAGGTCACACCTACAGAGCGTGCTGCAGTTATGCAATTCACCTATCCCAACTCGAAAGAATCACGCATCGTAATAGATGCTTTCGATCAAGGTTCGATGGTACGCATCGTTGACGATCGCCACATAGAGGGTTATACTACCAAGAATAGTGGCGGAGTACCTGAAGGGTTTAAGAATTTCTTTGTGATAGAGAGTGATAAGCCATTTACATTCATCTCTACTGTAGCAAACGGAAAAATACAGAATGGACAACGCGAATTTAAGGGTGAGCATGCTGGTGCTGTAGTTGGATTCCAAACAGTACGCGGCGAGGTGGTCACACTGCGTGTAGCCTCCTCATTCATCAGTGCAGATCAAGCACACCAGAATCTTAAAGAGGTCATTGGTCGTTCGTTTGATACAGTTTGTCGCGACGGTCGTGAACGTTGGAACAACATTCTAGGACGAATAGAAGTTGAGGATGCTAACATAGATCATCTGCGCACGTTCTATTCGTGTCTTTATCGTTCTGTGCTCTATCCTCGTATGTTTCATGAGGTAAATCAGGCAGGTGAAATTGTACACAACAGTCCATACGACGGCAAAGTACACCCAGGCCGATTGTTCACAGATACAGGCTTTTGGGATACCTTCCGTTCACTCTTTCCGCTACTCAATCTGATATATCCTGAAATGAGCCAGCAGATGCAGGAGGGACTGGTAAACACCTATAAGGAAAGTGGTTTCCTTCCAGAATGGGCTAGTCCTGGCCATCGCGGATGCATGGTAGGCAACAACTCTGCGTCAGTAGTAGCCGATGCTTATCTTAAAGGCATGCGTGGTTATGATGTAGAAACCTTGTGGCAGGCAGTAAAGCATGGTGCCAACGCTGTTCACCCACAAGTGTCGAGCACAGGCCGTTTGGGGTATGAATACTATAACCGCCTAGGCTATGTACCTTATAATGTGGGCATCAACGAGAGTGTGGCTCGCACGCTGGAATATGCTTACGACGACTGGTGCATATACCGCTTAGGACAGGCACTTGGCAAATCTAAGAAAGAACTAAAACCATATATGGAGCGTGCTATGAACTATCAGAAGGTTTTCGACAAGGAGACCAACTTAATGCGTGGGCGCAATGAAGACGGCACATTTCAGAGTCCATTCAATCCTCTGAAATGGGGTGATGCCTTTACCGAAGGAAATGCCTGGCACTACACATGGTCAGTATTCCACGACCCAGCAGGACTGATGAAACTGATGGGTGGTCGCTACAACTTTGTGGCCATGCTCGACTCTGTGTTCAATGTGCCACCAGTATTTGACGAAAGCTATTATGGTGCTGTAATTCATGAAATTCGTGAGATGCAGATTATGAACATGGGCAACTATGCCCATGGAAACCAGCCCATACAGCACATGATTTATCTGTACGACTGGGCAGGCGAACCGTGGAAGGCTCAGTATTGGGTTCGTCAAGTTATGGACCGACTGTATCAGGCCACACCTGATGGATATTGTGGCGATGAGGACAACGGACAAACATCAGCTTGGTACGTATTCTCGTCACTTGGCTTTTATCCTGTCTGTCCAGGTTCTAGTCAGTATGCGCTTGGCACACCTTACTTTAAGCGTGTAACCTTGCATTTGCCCAAAGGCAAAACCATGGTGATAAATGCCGATGGCAATAATGCAGAGAACTACTACGTAAACGAGATGACCATGAATGGGACCATCTACGACAAGAACTACATCGAGCACAAGGATCTGTTGGCAGGCGGAAGCATCACCTATCGAATGGCAGCCAAGCCAAATCTCCAACGTGGCACTCAGACGTCAAGCCTGCCCTACTCTTTCTCAACAGAAATAGCCATACCAAAACTAAAGCCCGTCAAGCCAAAGAAAGAGGTATGCAAGGCAGATGCCATCGTGCGACCATCGAACCGTCCAGCCGAAGCCTATCGTTTGTTCCGCTCTGAGGCTATCGAAGACGAGATTAAGCGCGTAGCCAGTCTGCTTACCAATGCACGATTGGCTTGGATGTTCACTAACTGTTTCCCCAACACACTCGATACAACTGTGCATTATGAAGAAGATGCTGAGGGAAATCCTGACACCTTTGTCTATACAGGCGATATCCACGCCATGTGGTTGCGCGACTCAGGTGCTCAGGTTTGGCCATACGTCAAACTGGCTAAAAAGGACGAAAAACTTAAGAAGATGCTGGCAGGCGTTATCCTTCGCCAACTCAAGTGCATCAACATCGATCCTTACGCCAACGCATTCAACAAGGAGCCTCGTCCTGATGGCGAATGGATGAGCGACACAGGTATGAAACCAGAGTTGCACGAGCGCAAATGGGAGATAGACTCCCTCTGCTATGTACTACGTCTGTTGTACGAATATTGGCAGACAACTGGCGACAACAGCGTGCTGGGCGATGAGTGGATAAAGGCCATGCAGAACGTTCTGCGCACCTTCCGCGATCAGCAGCGCAAAGACGGACGCGGCTCATACCAGTTCCTTCGCAAGACCGATCGTGCCCTCGACACAGTGAACAATGGCGGCTGGGGAGCCCCCATTAAGCCCGTAGGACTGATTGCCTCAACCTTCCGTCCGTCTGACGATGCCACCACACTCCTATTCTTAATTCCATCAAACTTCATGGCAGTTACCTCTCTTAAAAAGGCAGCAGAAATGCTCGAGAAGGTTAACCATCGCACCGATTTGGCCAAGCAGTGCACCGACTTAGCTGTAGAAGTAAGCGATGCCCTACACAAGTATGCCATCAACAATCATCCCAAGTATGGTCCTATTTATGCCTACGAGGTTGATGGTTTCGGCAATCAGGTTCTGATGGACGATGCTAATGTGCCAAGCCTACTGGCTATGCCATATCTGGGCGATGTAGACATCAATGATCCCATCTATCAAAACACACGTCGATTTGTATGGAGCGAGGATAATCCCTACTTCTTCCAAGGCAAGGCGGGTGAAGGCATAGGCGGACCTCACATCGGCTATGATATGCCTTGGCCTATGTCGATCATGATGAAAGCCTTCACCAGCCAGGACGATGCAGAGATAAAATGGTGCATTGAGATGCTGATGAAAACAGATGCCGGCAAGGGATTCATCCACGAGAGTTTCCACAAGGATGATGCATCGAACTACACTCGCGATTGGTTTGCCTGGCAGAACACGCTGTTTGGCGAACTGATCATAAAACTGGTAAATGATGGCAAACTTGACTTGTTGAATAGTATTAGATAAAAGTTATATTGGTTATGAAAAAATGTTCCCAGCAAGGGAACTGAATGTTCCCACGCTGGGAATGAACAGTTCCCACGTTGGGAACATTTTTTTATCTCTTCTTCATCTTTGGCAGATCGCCAGTACGTGTCAGCTTAAAGTCAGTAGCTGAGAACCATTGGGCTCTGCAAGGCTTACCAGTAAAGCTTTCGACACTAGACACACCGTATGCAATCGAATCGCCAGAAACAACGATATTATCGATGCTAACGTCAACCCAACCCATATCAGGTCTTCCTTCCTGGTTTTCACAAACAGGCATCGACTTTAGCTTAACACTATCGCCATGGGCATAAATACAAGGACCAGGTCCCTCTGTTCTGACCGCACATTCCAGTCGATATACACCTGGTTCTACAGCCTCCTTGCGCTCAGCCTGAAACACCTCCTCACAGTTCTCATTATGTACATCCATGAATCGCATGTTGTGATTGCCATTATAATACCCCCTGTAGGTATAATGATCACAGTTCTCAGCCTTAATCAGGTTCCAGTCTCCTTGGCGCAGAAAATCAGCATCCTCTGAGTCCATCTTTACACCTTGATACGTAACTTTCCAGTCATCATCGTGACGTTCATAAATATACTCATTATGATACTCAGCAATGGTGAATCCCAATGGAACAGCTGTACATACAGCAACTACCCATAGGAAAATCCAGATGATGCGCTGAGCAACTCCCATTGGACGAATCTTGCCTGTAAGCGACAATATCATGTGAGTGATGCCATAGATAGGGATGAGCAGCACAAGGAAGAAAGCAATGACAAATATGCCAAGAATCTTAGGATTATGTATCCAAGCCCCAGCCAGTCCCATCG
>JAEEGK010007802.1_pt1 | contig 25451 bp, 21 predicted proteins | sample 8958771 | NCBI WGS metagenome assembly JAEEGK01 (sample SAMN16246547, study PRJNA631951) | gut metagenome | biome: gut microbiome; feature: rumen; material: SC-attached | host: Bos | place: Iran: Karaj | collected 2018-10
TAAATTTAAATCTTTTTTTTTGAAATCTGCATGATTTTCTAATAATAATAAAAGTATATCTTTAAATATTTTTTCTTTTGTCATACAATGTAATAATATTGTTAACATTACTGGAGTATTTCCTCTTTTATCAACTTCACTTAATAATTTTATTTGTAATTCCTTATCAGAATCAAATTCTACATATTATTAAAAAAAGGAAAAAATTATTTTTATTTTTCTTACTTTGAATTTCCTCTTCTAATCCATTTATATTTCTATTTAAAATTAATTTTTGAATTGTGCTCTATTAATAATTAAAAAAATTAATTACCTCATTTATCATTTCATTATATAATTCTTTAAGATCAATTTCTTTGGCTTCAATTGTTTTTTCAGGTGTATTTGAAGTTTCAATATCAGATTTTTCATTTTCATTTATTTTTGGATATAAAAGTTTCATAAGAGATTTTTGAAATTTTTTGGAAGGTTGAAATGTGTTGAAAGATTTTCGTTTTGATATATTTTTTTTTTGACTAACTAGAATAGAGCTAAATATATTATTTCCTTGAATATTATTTGAAAATATCAAATTGTTATTAGGAAAAAAAGGTTGTTGAATATCTTTTTCGGTTTTAGAATTTCTTAAATCAACTTCAATTTGATTTATTTGTGAAGCAGTTAAATTTGAAATTTTTTTTCCTTGTAACATTTTTTATAACAATTACAAATGAAAAAAAAATAATAATTAAAAATAATAAATTAAAACGGACAACAAAAACAAAATTTACAACAAAATTTATTATTTTTCTTTTTATCTTTATCATCTTCTTTAACTAGTCTTTCATAAGGAGTATCAAAAGTATAGCCTCCATTGAATTTATTTTCTTCAAAAATAGGTAAAAACCATTTCCAAATTTGAAAACCAAGAACAGTTTTAAACATAAATAATCTATGATTTTTGACTGCATAAAAAGGGCATTTATCATAAGTTTTGTAAATTAATTTTTCAATTGATGTAACATTAAATATAATATTAAATAATTGAGTAAAAAATAGAAATCCAATAATAATAGTCATTGCAAGAGAAATTATAGTACTAAAAATTATCCATAAAGGATGTTTGATTAATATTAAAATTTTAAAAAGAAAATATTTTTCTTCCATACTAATATTTTCAAGACTATTATATATCATATCATGAAAACCAGATTTTAAAATATTATTTCCAATACAAAAAAAAGCAATTAAATCACCAATTGTACCATAAAATAAAAATAATAAAAAGAATTTTTGATTATAATAACCAACACAATTAAATATCCATGGACAATGATGATCTAATTTTAATATACATTTATGACAAGTTGAACAATGATGTGCTCTTATTGGTCTTTCTACATCACATTTTTTACAAAAAGTTTTATCATCTTTTTCTAACACATTTAATTTCTCATTTTCTATTGTTCCTGGATCTGTAAATATTGATAATGTATAACAATAAATTGTCATAAAAGCTGAAAAATAAAAAATTATACTTATTAATTTTTTTGTTTTTGGATAATTTTTCGTTGATTCTTTATTATTATAAAAATATAATGAAAATGATGATACTACTATATATATTATTAACCATACCATTGGAATAACAATTGCATATATTGCTTTTATTGGGATACTTAAGTTTGAATACATTTTTTTTAAATAAAATATTTTTGAATTTTTAATCAAAAAGTTTGTAAAAATTTTTTATTTCTATTTTTGGTATTTATTTTTTTTTATTTGAATTTCTATTTTTTAAATTAAAGATGTTAAGGTTGTTAATGAAAGATGGTTATGGTCAAAGTATAAGAGAAAGAAAAGTATTAAAATCAGTAAGACCACAATCATCAAGAAAAAATAACAAAAAAAAACCAAAAAAACTATTTTCAAATAAATATAAAAGAAGAAAGTAAAAATATAAATAATCAAATATCAAATAGAAAACATAATATAAATGAAACAATATTTAAAAATCAAATTTTAAACTCTAATCAAATTGAAACAAAATGTTAAATTAAATTAGATTAAAATCAAATAATCCAAATATTTCTTAACAATTAAAAAGTAAATCTCAGAAAAACAATAATTTTAATCAACCATCTTTAACTCAATCAAAAACAACAAGATTAAATACAAATATTAACACAATAAATAATAATTCTCCTTTAGAAACAGATGATTATTCTAATAAAGATAAAATTCAAATTTTAGAAGAATATATTAAAATAATTAAAACAAAAAGAAAAGAAGAACCTCAAAGAGAAATTGATGAAAAATTAAGAATTAAAGAAAAAATACAAAATAATATTGATATATTAAATGCTAATATTAGATTTGCTAATAAAGAAAATAAAGTTAATTCTAATTTAGGAAAAAATATTAATAAAGAAAATGAAATATTAATTCTTTCTTCTAATAGAGCTTCTGAAAATACATTTTTAATGGAAAAAGAGTTACCTAATTTAAGAAATGAAATTGAAAATATGAAAAGTAAATTAAGTCATTTAAATGAAGAAACTAAAAATCTCAGAAATATTTCTCTTGAATTTGATAGAAATATTTTAACTTTAAAAGATGAAGTTAGAAAATTAAATAATTTAAATTCTAATTTAAGTAAAAAAAAGAAAAAATTGTAAATGAAATTATTAAATATGAAAAAAGTAAAAGAAATGTTAAATTCCAAAATTAATTTTATTGAAAAAGAAAGTAATCAATTTATGAATAATGTTAAATTTTTAGATGAAAAAACAATGAAAAAAGAAGAAAAATAAATTTTTTTATTTAATAAAAATAAATAATTTATTTTTTCATTTATTATTCTTAATTTATTATGATTAATAATTATAATGGAAGATAGTCTTAATTCAACAAATATAACTGAAAATTCACCTAAATTCAATGAAATAAGTGATAAAGAAAAAATGAAAAAAGAAACAAATAAAGAATGCATGGAATATATTTCTGAAGAAAATTTAAAAATTATTTCTTCAATTGCTATTAATTTAGAAGAAATAATAAATGATAATTATATCAATTATAGAAATTTAATCATTCAACAAGATAATTTTTTTACTAATTTTTTACCATGTATATCTATTGAAAATTATTTAAAAAGATTATTTTATTATACTAAAATAGATATTTCAACTTTAATTCTTGCAATTGTATATATAGATAATTTTTGTGAGTTAAACGGATATATTCTTACATTAAATAATATATATAGAATTATTATGACTAGTTGTTTATTGAGTATTAAATTTAATGAAGATATTATCTTTGGGAATTCTTATTATGCAAAAGTCGGTAATTATTCCGTTGAATTATTAAATGCTTTAGAATATGAATTTTACGTTAAATTGAATTGTCAATTATTAGTTAATGATGATTATTATAAAAAATATTATAATTATTTATCAAAGAATTGATTATTGAATATTTGTTTTATATATCTATATGTAAATAAATTAGTAAGTTAATATTTAATGTTATAATGATTCTTAATTTAAAAATTAATATAAAAATATTTTTTGAAATGAATATACAAATTAATTATTTTATTTTATTTTAATTTATGACATAATCTTTTAAATAATTATTATAATAATATTTAATTATCGAAATTATAATAAATCATATATTAATAATCAATTTTAAAATCTTTAAAAATGAGCAATTTATCTCAAAATTATTTAAATGATTTAATGTAAGATAAATAAAATTAATATATAGAACTTTGCATGAAAAAATAAAAAAAGAGCAAAATATAATTGAAAACGAATCAAACAATGTAATAAATACCTTAAAAGAATTAACGTTTCAAAATTCAAATTTAATATTTTATTCAGGAACAAAATTAACATTTCAAAATGATTTATTATCATCATTACCAGAAACAGGAAGTTCATATAATAGTTTCATAGACAGAAAAAGGTTAAATAAAAATATAAATTTAAAAACAAAAATTTTCCAAATTAAGAAAATAAAAAATAAAAAGGAAGAATTAATAAAAGAACAAAATCAAAAATTAAATGATCAAAATACATATAGAAGAAGTAGTAAATATAGAGGAGTGTCAAGAAATGGAAATAAATGGCAGGTTTTAATTATGATAAATAGGAAAAAAACAATTGTTGGAAATTTTAATTCTGAAAAAGAAGCAGCTATTGCTTATGATAAAGCTGCTATTCAATATCATGGTAAAAAAGCAAGAACTAATTTCTTTTATGAAGGTTATTTTCAATATCAAAATTATTAATTTTTGGTTAATTTTTTAGTTTAATGATTTTTAATGTATTTATTTATCATTGAACTTTTGTTATATTTTTTAGTAATCATTATTTTGGTAATTTAATTTTAAAAGATAGATTTTAAATTGTAAATAAAATTTAGTAGATTTTTAGTTCTTATTATATTATATTGCAATGATAAATATGTAAAATTTTTTATAAATTAATTTTTTTTTATTTCAAAATTCATAAACACACATATTTTTTAGGGAATTAAAAAATTTTTAAAAATAAAGAAAAAGATTCAATATCTATTAATAGATAACTAAAATTTAAACAAATAAAAAAGGCCTTATTAAACCTTTTTAATTTTCTTTATATTTATCCTTTTTATTTGCCAAAATTTAATATTTTTTTTATTTTCAAGACACCCAAATTTTACATAATAATAATTTCTAAGCTAATAAAGTATCTTCTGATATTTCCTGAAAAGGACTATCATTTGAATATTAATATTATTTTTATTTTATTTATAGTATAATAAAATTATATTCATCAAATTACACACTATTTCTTTAAGTTTGAAATATAAAGAATTTCCTTTATTTTGTTCATTTGAGTTTTTTATTTCATCTTGTTTTTATCATGAATTTTTTGGTAAATCATTATTTCATTTTTATTTTTATTTAATTCATTTCTAAAATGTTGAAAAAAAAATTACTAAATATGAAAGGTTAACAAATTAAAAAAAAAATATAAAATTGATATTAAAAGAGATAATTTAGGATAAGAGCATATGGAATTGCTTAATTTTTAATTATATATATGTAATATTAATTATTTTTTTTAGGCAAAATTATTATTTATTGTTTAATGTTTTTCTTTTTGAATTAAAAATTTTCAATATTATTTATTAATAATGATTCATATTTTTAATATAAATAAATTTTATTTTTATTCTAAAATGTCAAAAATTTCAAAAAATAAAGACAATTACCCAAACTTTACTTTAGATTCTTATAAACAAACAAATAAAATTGCAAAAGAAATAAAATCAAAATTAAAATTAAATATTGATCCAATAAATCAAAATTATGATAAATATAAACCTAAAAATTCAAAATCAAATAATTTATCCCAAGAATATCATAAAAAAATGAGTGAAAAAAAAGAAAAAATAAGAATTAAAAGAATTCCTCAAAAAGATAATTTAGGAAAAAATTTAGAAATATTATCTACTGAATATGATAAAGACCATGTTAAATTTTTAAAAAAACATAAAAACGAACAATCAACAGAAAAACCACATAAGAAATTAATAAGAACATTTAAAGAAAAAAATTTAAATAATTTTTATTATGATAATTTTAATTCCAAAAAAATGAATAAAAATGATATAATAAGAGTAAATGTAAGAATTAATTAAATAAATAATACTATATTATAGTTAAAAAAAAAATATGTACCAAAAGATAACGATGATGTTTTTAAAATGAATATAATCAAAACAGAGTCAAATATACAAAGAATAAGACCTATAAGTGAAAAAAAAACTTCTTATGAAAGAATATTTAATCCTTCAAAACCTTCTGAAAAAAATTTAGATAAGAATTTTCACAATAGAAATAATAATTTTAATAAATATAAAAAAGCTTATACTGATTCTGTTACTGATATTTTCCAAAGTAAAACTTATGCTTCCAGTAAAGAATATAATATTAGTAATAAACCTAATAATTCTGATTTTAATTCCTTAAGTAATGCAGCTAAAAAGAATTTGAGTGAAAGATATTATTATGATAATAATTATTCGCAATTTTAATATTTATTTTTTTTTATACACTTTTTTATCTTTTATTTTTTATTGTTTTTGAGTTAATCATCTTTTGCATATTCTAAATATTTGATTTTAAATTAAAGTAATTTTGTTCTATAAATGATTTAATTTACATTCATTTAAATTGTTTTATTAATATATATAAAAAAATACCTATTTTTTAATCTAACACATATTAAGCAAATTATTATTTAATAATAAAAAAAATCAAAAACTAAAAATATTAAAATTAGAAGTAAAAAAAATATAAAAATAAATAAATGTGAAAGAAAAAAAATAGACATGAAATTAATTAATTTTAAAGAAATAAAAATATAGTATGGATGAAATATTAATAATTGAAGGATTTTCATGTCCAATATGTATGGAACAATTTTATGAATGCGAACAAAATATAGCAGTATCATTAGAATGTGGTCATACAATATGTAAAAAATGTTTAAAAGACATGTTAAAAAGAGAAAAAAAGCAATGTCCAATTGATAGACAAACAGAAATTCAACTTCCAAATGAATATAATTTTACAGAAAATAAAATAATACAAAGAATAATTTCCCTTTATGGAAACTTAAATATAAATGTTAAACCATTAACTAAAATATATTTTTATTATTGTTCTAATTGTGATATGTTTCTTTCAAATACTTCTTCTGAAGTTCATCAAGTTATTGGTCATTCAGTTACTTCTGTTAATAATTATACTTATGATTGGTTTGATTATATTGCTCAAAATATTTCTTCTAATCAAATAAATACAATGATTAAAAGTTACATTGTTTTATATTTTTTTCAAAGTCCTTATATTTCTAAAATTAAAAATTTTAGTGTTAAAGAACAATTTGAATGTAATCAAAATAAATTTAATTTTTTTGGTGAAACTATAACACAAAATGAAAAAAATGAAAAATTATATGTAATATTATGTAGTGTATTATCAAATAATAATTTTACAGATAATTATTCTTTAAAAAAAGGTTTATTAATAGGAGATAATTCTCAAGTAATATATGGATATTTTTTAATATATACAGGAGATACAAAAAAAATATTAATGAGTGGTTTAGGAGTAACTAATTGTGAAGGATTAATTTATTTAGGTTTTATGAGATTTTCTTTTAATCCAAGTGCAACTGGTTTATTTTTAGATGTTGGGTTATTAAATAATGATAATTCATTTTTTTTTGGAAAATTTTTAGATAATGATTTTGAATATCCTTCTTATGAATTTGAATATGGAGAAAAAATTGATTTTAAAGAAGATTTAATTGAATCTCAAAGAAAATACAAAAAGAATGAAGAGTATCTTCCTGAATATTTTAGTAAAAATAAATATTTTTCTTGTGATAAAAACAAAATTTCTTTAACTCCAAATGTTGTTCCTAGTGCTTCAGCTACTCAAGTAGATATTGTTATGGAAAATAATAATTCTGTAATTAAATGTATTGAATTATTTACTCCAGGTCATACTAATGAAGAAATTATAATTACTAATAGAATTGATAAACAAGTTAATGAATTATATTTATATGATTCTTACATATTTATTGAAAAATATAATATTACACTTTTTTTTCTTGATAATAGTTTTGTATTATGTGAAAAGTTTTTAAAAGAAAAGAATTTTGAAGGTTATATAATTGAACCTGATGATGTTGATCTTTGTCTTTTTAAATTTTATGATATTAAAATGATTGTTTCTCAAGTTGATGATCTTTTAAATTATATAGATCAAATAATGAATTTAAAATTAAATGATTGTAAAGTTTTTTATCAGGAATTTGAACCTGTTAATAATTTTAAAAGAAGTGAAACAAAAGATTATTTTGAAATTGATTCCAACAATAATATTATAAAAATTCTGAATGGAAAAGATAATAAAAGAAAAAAAACTGATAAATATAAAAATATAAATATTTTATTTGTTAAAGATTTATTGCCGAATTATTTTGAAGCTATTAAAAAAATGGAAAAGCAAAATTGGTGTTGTTGAGAGTATATAATAAAAAAGGTTCTAATTTAATAAATGAGAAATTAAAACTTGAAAATATTAAAAATTAAAAATTTTTAGTTAATTATTCGTAATAAAAAGATTAACAAATTATTGAATTAATATTTAAAATATCTTTTACACATTAAATTTATTTATTTAATCAAATTTAATTTTAATAAATTATAAAAAAAATTAATTAATATTTTATTTTTTTATTTTATTTCTATGTCATTTTTAGATTAAAAATAAAAATTATATTTTTTTAATTAAAGTGTGAGAATATAAGTAAAAAGATTGGAAAATATTGTAAAAATTAAAAAATAGTTTATTAATTATCTTTAATAGTAATTTATATTTTATTGAGGAAAATTTAAATATAGAACATTATCACAATGAAATTTCATATTATTTTTAATAAAAATAAGAAGAAGAAGAAACAAACTTTATATTGAATTGAATTTTTATATTAAAAATATGATTTTTTTAATATTATAAATATTAAGCCTTTTGAATGTACTTTTTGTAAAAGACATTTTATTTAGAACATAATTCAAATCTAAGTATAAATGTAAATCTAAAGTAAAAGAAAATAGCCTGCTAAGTGTAATGAAAATAGAGAATTTACAAGAAAAATGATTGAAGAATCTAAAAAAAAATAGATAAAAAATATATTATGAAAAATTGTTTTATTCTTTTTAATTTGCTTTTTATAATTTTAATTATTTGCATTTTATATTTAAGTAAAAATAAATTTTTTAAATAAAACCAATATAAAAATCTCAGATGGAAATTAATGATAACATTGAATTTTTTTTTGAAAATGAATTAAATGATAATAATACATATTTAGAAGAAGAATTTAGTTATTTGCCTCTAATTCAAGAAAAAGATTTGATAAATATAAAAATAAATCTTTCTCCAAATTTAAATTATAATAAATCCAATGAAGAAGAAAAAAAAATATCTACAAACAAAAAACAAAAAAAACAAATAAAACTTCAAAATTATGAATATATAAAAATGAAAAATAGAGAAAGTGCTAAAAAATATAGAGAAAGACATAAATTAACTTTTAAATCAATGATTAATGAAAATAAATTATTAAAAGAACAATTAAAAAATATTTTACTTGTCCTTCAAAATAATATTTGTCTTTGTTGTAAAAGTTTAAATCTTGATAAACAATGTGAACATCTTATAAAAAAAAATGAAAAAGAAATAAAAGATAATAAGAATTGTATATTTTATACCACAAAAGAATAATAAAATTGAGTATATCTAAAAAAAATTGATTAAAAAATTATACCAAATTTGATTAAAAATATTTAATAATTTAAAACTAAAAATATATAAAAAAAATGATACTAATTGTAAAATAATTATTTATATGAATTATAAATTAAATCATAATTGAATTATTGAAAAAATATTACAATCAAATATTTCAATATTAAATATAAATAAAATCAAAGAACAAGAAATAATAACTTCAAATCTAAAAATATATAAAATAAATAAATTAAAAAGAAGCTTATTAATGTTAGATTTATTAGAAGAAAAAAGAAGAAGAAAAAAAAGGAAATGGAAGAAAGAATACAATTAAACAATTAAATAAAGAACGAAATGATGTTAAAAAAATTATGATAGAAAAAATAGAAAAGATTTTTTAAAGGAAATCATAAAATGTATAATTAAAAAAATATTATTATTAAATTATGGAAGAAAATTTGATATTTAAGAATGGGTTTTATTTATAGGAAATCAACTTAATTTAGTTTATATATTTAAATAAGATTATTAACTTGTGAAAAACATGATTTAAATTCAATATTTCATTTATTTAATTATAGTGTTCAAACAGATAATTCTGAATTCAGTGAAATTTAAGTTGGAAATCTAATTCCTTTTAAAGACTTAAAAAATAATTTGAAGATAATAATAATAATGTAAAATTTAATCCTATGAAATTATAAGAATTAGAAAAAAATTAACTTAATAAAAAAAATTGTTTTGAAATATTGGATTATGATTTTATGATTGATGAAAAATAAAATCCTTTTTTAATTGAAAGTAATACTAATCCTGGATTTGAATTTAATTCTCTTTTAATTAGAATGTTATTACTTAGATAAATTGATGATATTTTTCTATTAACCATTAATCAAGTTTATTTTCTTAATGTTTTTGTTATAAGGTAATTTGGAAAAGGTCAATTTATATTTTTATAAATATAATCATTTAAAATAAACATTTTATTTTTGTGTTCGTATATATAATTAAAAAAACTAGTATAAAACATAATTTTCTTTGAATATATAAGATATTATCAGAACAATAAACTTAAAAGTAATGATTTTAATAAAATAATAATTTATAACATCCTTTGTCTAAAATTTATTTTCAATATTTTTAATTTATTTATTGTATAATAATTTTATCAATAATTTAATATAGATGTCGAGTATACAAAGTTCAAAAGAACTTATAAATTCATCTAAAGATAACGGAAGTAGTATAATAATAATGACTCATAATGGAAAAAAAGTTTCAAAAAGAGGGGTGACTGATAATAAGTTATTACACAATAAAGAAACAAATGATTTAAATTCTCGTTCTTTTATAAATAGTAGTGAATATGCTGAAGATATTGACAAATTTGAAATGAAAAATAATGAAAATATTGAATATACTTATGATCAATTAATGTCAATAGCAAGTGAAGAAGAAAAAAAGAATAATTATAATGAATGTTTAAAAATATATAATAATATTTTAGATAAATTTCCAAAAGAAATTAAAATTGAAGTTTATAGAGGAAAAGCTCTTTCTCTTGCTTATATTTTTAAAATTAATGATGCTTTATTATTTACTGAAAACATAATTAAATCAAAATTTTCAGAAAAAGAAATGCTGAATGTCAAAGCAGAAATATATTTTATTTCTAAAGATTATAATAATTCATTATATAATATAAATAAATCTATTCAAATCGATGAAAATAATGAAGAATCTTTAGTGATAAAAATGAAAACTTTATATTATATGAAAAATAAACAAAAAGATTTAAATGATTGTTTAGAAAAAATAAATAAAATAAATCCAAATAATCCACATTTATTATTTTATTCTGGAAGAATATTTCAAGACGAAGAAAAATATAATGAAGCAATTGAATTGTATATAAAATCTTTAGAACATCATTACAAAAATATAATAGAAATATATGAAAATTTAGGAATATGTTATCAAAAAAATGAATATTATAAAGAAGCTTTATTTTATTATGAAAAATTTTCTTTATATATACCAAAAGCAGAAACATATTATAATATGGGTTTATGTTCAATTGAATTAAAATTATATAATAAGGCAGTTGAATATTTTACAATGTGTATTTCATTAGAACCTAAAAATACTGAAGCTCTTAATTTTAAAGGTCTATGTTATATTCATTTAGGACAAAATAAAAAAGCAGAAAGAAATTTTTTAAAAGCAATTGATGCTGATAATAATTTTCATAAAGCCTATTTAAATTTAATTAAATTCTATATTTCTAAAAGAGCTTTTGAAGAAGGAGAAAATTTAATTAAAAATGCTTTAAATCAAGTTAAAAATGAAGAGGATTCTGAGATAAAATTGAAATATATAAAAGAATTAAAACAATATGAAATTTTAATTAAAAAAGAAAAAGAAGAAAATTCAGAAAAAAAAAATTGCAGTTGTCAAGGATGTATAATATTTTAAAGTTTATGTTTATACATATTTATCTATTATATTTTTATAAATTATAATTATTTTTATGAAAAAATTGTTGTTTTAATTTTATATAAAACTAATTTAAATTTTTTAAACAATAAAATGGATGGTCTTTTATTATCAAATAAAAAAAGAATTAAAATAAAAGATTATTTAAAATTTAATAAAAAAGAAAAAGTTCATGAAATAAGTTATCAAATGAATAAAAAAGAAAATGAAATTAAAAATAATAAAATTAAAGAAGAAATTGAAAATAGGATAAAAGAAAAAATAGAAAACAATAAGTCAGAAGAATATAGAAAAATAGAAAATATTTATCCTAATTTAATTCATGATAAAATAGAAATTACAAATCAAAATGCAAGTAATGAAAAAATAGAAATTATTGAATCTAATTCAAACACAAATCAATTAGAGAATAATGAACAAAATTTAAAAGATGAAAAGATAGATAATATTAATTCCAATTTAAATGATGAACAAATAGAAGATAAAAATAAAGAAGAAAATAATGATAATAATAATTCTAATGAAAGTAATAATATTAATTTAGAAAATGAAAATAATGAAGAAATTGAAAATAAAAGTGAATTATTAAATGATGTAAATGTTAATTATTTTGAAAATATTGAAACAGTAAATGAAAATAAAATCGATGTATTAATGGAAAAAAAATCTAAAAATTTAAATAAATTAATAAATGATAATATTGAATTAGAAGATAATTTAAATAAAATAATATCTCAAATTGAAAAAGAAGAAGAAGAATTTCAACCAAATTCAGAAAAATTAAATTCAGAAATTTCAAAATTAGATGATAATCTTTTTAAAATATCAAAAGATAATAAAAACATATATAATAAATTATCAAAAATAAAAAATCAAGTCACTAAAAAATATAAAGAATTAAATAATTTTAATTATCCTAAATTATTTGTGGAGAAAAAAAGAAAAAAGAATGACATTATTGATTATTCTTCTTATGAACAATTAAATAATATTAAAAATAGACAAATTGGAAATTTAATAAAGACAAAAAATATTCTTGAAAAAGATATAACCAATTTAGAAAGTAAAATTAAAGAAAATGTATATTCAAAAAATAATTTAGATGAATCATATAATTCATTCACATTTAATTCTAAAAATGAAGAATTAAAATTAAAAATATTTGAATTAAATTGTAAAATAGTTGATGTGAAAAAAGAAGTTAAAGAATTACAATTATTATATTCAAAGCATTCAGAATGTGAATTAACAAAAAAAAAACTTTTAGAAATTTTAGAAAGGACAAAAATAGAATATATATATTTAATTAAAAATCAAAATAAAAAAGAAATGAGAAAAAAGAAAATTGAGAAAATTAAAGAAAATATTTTAATGAAAAAGAGAAATAAATTTCAAGAATTAAAAATAAAAAAATTATTAAAAAAATCAAATTCAGAATTTGATATTAATAAAACAGCAAATCCTAAAAATTCAATAAATAAAAAATTAATTGAATCATTATATAATGAATATTTGAATGAAGAACTTTCTACAGAAAGAATTTCAAGAAATAATTCTAATCATGGTCTTTTTAAATTAGAAGAAAAAAATGTTTTAATAAATTTTATTCCTTTAAATGCTTTAGAAAAATTTGAAAGAAAATACAAAAGTATTTTCAATGAAAAAAAAGATTATTCAAATAAAATTAATGAAGAAGAAAATGAATTAAAGAATAAGAAATCATCTTTAAATAATTTGATTAAAGAAAATGAAAGTAAAAATAAAAATTATGTTATTTCTTCTAAAAATTTCCAAAATCAAATAAATGTTAATAACATTGAAATACAAAATTTAAAAAGAAAAATTAATGAAACAAATAATGAAATAATTAAAGAAAAGAAAAATGAAATTAAATTAATAGAAAAAAATAATATTGTTTCAAAAGAATTAAAATTAGTTAAAAAAGTTTTTAAAGATATATTTAATGAATCTGAAGATAAAAAAACAAAAAAAAATAATAAAACAAATAATATAGAAAAATCAAAGGGTAAGAAAAATGAAAATAAAGAATTAAATAAATCAAAATCAGAAAATAAATTATTTGAAATAAAGAAAAATAAAAAAGAAAAATCTAAAGAAAAAGAAGATATTAAAAAAGATAAATCAGAAGACAAAGAAGAGAAAAATAAAAATAATCCTATCAATAATAATAACAACAATAATAAAAATAATAATAATAATAATAATAATAATAATAATAATAATAATAATAATAATGATAATAATAATAATAATAAAGAGTCTTCTGAAAAAAAATAAATTAAATTATAAATGTCTTTTTTTAAATATAAATTATAGGATTTGTTTTATATTTGAATAATTAATTTATTTAAATATATTTCAATATAATAATATAAATCTTTTTATTAATGAATTTTATTTGTTAAATTTGAAATGCTATTGTTTCTCATATTTATATTTTTAGTTTTAGATAAATCTTTATCAGAATTATTATTTAAATAATTCCCTAAACTTATAAATTTAAGGTCAGAATTATTTCTAAATTTTTTAACATTATTTTTTTTAAATAATTTACCAATTATATTAGTCTTTTTTTTTAATACTAAACGATTAGAAAAAACTAAATCTGAATTTAAATTATAATCATCTTTTGTTTTTATCATATTTTTCTCATCAAAAGATGTTATTCCTCGTTTTTTATAATTAAATATTTTTTTATTAAATAATAATTTTTCATCGCTTTCAAAAAGTTTATTTTTTAAAGAACTATTTTTATTTAATTTATTTGAAGGACTATTTGGATTCAATGAAAAAGAGTTTATTTTTAAATGATTTGAAAAAGAGTTTATAATATCTTTTTTATTTCTTGATAAAAATAATTTCCTTTGAAGTACTAAATTTTCTTCTTTTTTTCTCTCTATTTCCATTTGTAAAACTTTTTCTTTTTCAATAAAATGTTCTCTTTCTTTTTCATATTTATTAATTAAATTTTCCATTGTAGTCATTTTTTCTTTAATTGAATCTTTTCTTTTTAATTTTTCCTAAAAAAAATAAATAAAATTATTACTATTTGATAAACTAAAATTTTATTATCTTTTTCACACTCTTTATATTTTTCCAACAATAAATTATAATCTAATTTTAATTGATTTTCAATTCCAATATGTTTTCTAATCCAAGCTTCTTCTCTTCTTAATAAAGATTCATAATCTTCATCAAAATTTGATATTTTTATTACTTTTTCATTGTTTTCTTCTTTTAATTTTATATTTATTAAAATTTCTATTGAAGAATTAATATTTTCAATTAATTTAAATATATTAAGATTTGAATAATCGTTTTTTGTATTTTCCATATCATTAGTGTTAAAAGGAGCTTTTTCATATATTTTTTCCTTTAATGATTTATATGTTTTTATTAATTCATTTTTTATTTTTTCTATTTCTTCATTTGTATTTAACATAATTTTAATTTTTTCTAAAAAACTAATTTAATTATATAAAAATTAATAGAAATATAAACATAAAAATAATATATATAATTAAAATACTGTTATTTATTTTTTCTGAATCAGTAAGAAACATATATTTGTCTTTTAAACAAAATTAATCTTTATCTATAATTTCATATATAATCGATTATACATTATATATAAATTTAAACTTTTGAAAATCTAAAAGAATATTATTACAATATCTTTCAATGTCTTGAAAATTTTGTCAAGATATAAACTATTATTTTTTATTATTATCAATAATTTTTTTTCAAATTTTTAACAAAATCCTCAATATATTATGCTAATATTAATCTTTTTAAAAAATTAAATTTAAAACAATAAATACTTAAAATCATTTAATATATTTCCTTAAACAATAATTGAATCATTATCTCTTTATTTAAAAAATAATTTATGTGTATAAACAATAACACTACTAAATAAACAAATAAATTTAATTCTCCTATATATATTTAATTAATTATTTTTGAGAAAAAAGTTGAATTATAATTTTATTACAATTTTTTTTTCCAAATGAAATATCAACATTATAATAAATTATATTTTAAATTAAATTTGAATAATTTTAATTTATTAATAATTAATATAATTTTTATTTTTGTTTCTAATTCAAAATAAAATTTCAATAATAAAACTTCTTTAAAAATAATAAAAATAAAAAAAATGAAATTCAATTTTGGAAAACAAAAAAGTAAGCTTGGAATTACAATAGAAAACAAAAATAAGTTAAACTCTTTATCCATACAGAGAAAAAGTGTAGATAAATCAAGAATGAGTTTTTTAAGTTCAATGACTGATACAGGAAAAGAAGAAGAAACAGAACAAAATAAAAATGAAAGATTACTTCAAACAATAATAACTGATTATAATATTGGAAAGCATTTATCATTAGATGCATATTGCATTGAAAATTCAAATAATGATTTAAATTTTTTAACATCAATAACATCAACAAATAAAAGATTAGATGATTTTGTTTTTACTTCTCCTAAAGAAGAAGGAGAAAAATGTCAATTAGTTGAAAAAACTATTGTTGATACTTATAAAGAAGAAAATGCACATTATAAACATTCTATTGAAAAATTACAAAGAGCTATTTCTGAATTAAAGAATAGTTTATTTAAAACTACTGGAGAAAATAATTTTGTTAAACAAGCTTCTGATTATCAAAATAGATTAAAGAGTGATAATGCTAAACAATTAATTCATATTAATAATATGCTTATTGAATGTAAATATTTAAATAAAAATTTAAAAGAAGAATTAACAAAGAAAATAATTGAAAAAGATTCTTTGTTTAATGCTTTATATAATTATACTAGTAAATTTAATGTTGATATGGCTGATGAATTAAAAAATTTAATTCAAATTTATAATAATCAATATGTTAAAGTTGTTGATAAAGGAGATGATGAACAATATATTGAAAATTTGTTTCAACAAATTAAAGTTTTAGAAAGAAAACTTGCTTCAAAAAATAAAGAAATTAAAGAATTAGAAAGATTTTTATTTGTTCCTGTTAAAGAAAAAAAAGGAAAAAATAAAAAAAATGCAAGGACTAGTGTTAATGCTGTTAATAAAAATGTTAAATAAATTTTTTGTTTTATTTTAAATTATTGTTTTTTTAAATTTTTAGTTTTTTATTATTATTTAAAAGGAATTAATATTTTATAATTTGTTTATTTATATTAGATTAAATTGTTTTTAAATAAATAAATATTTCATTATAAAGTCAAAAATGTATAAATCAAAGTTAATTATTTTAAATCTATACATCTTTTTGAAATTGTCTTCTTGATTTATTTATAAATATACAATATCTATTAAGATATTATCTTTTATAATTTAATTTACATAATTACTTTAAAATGAACTTTCAATTTTCCCAAATACTACTTTTTTAAAAGACTTTTTTCGATTAAAATTTCTTTGTTTTAAAATTGATTTTACTTTTATATTTTTATTTTCATTTATTTTAACTTGTTCTTTATAATTTCTTAAACCAAATAAATTTTCTTCTTTATTTTTTCCTTTTATTTCATATACATTATCATTTGATGTTGATTTTGAATTTGAAGTTGTTTCTGAACTTGAACTAGAATAATAATATTCAATTTCTTGATCATATAAATCTTCTAACATTAATTCTAAATTTTGAATATCCACAAAATTAATTATATTATATTTCCCATTTCTTGTTCCTATTATTTTATAATTTTTTGATATTGTTCTTTTTCCATTTGAAATAAAATAAAATTTATATTTTAATCTGTTTATGAATGTTCTTTGAAAATCAAAAGCATATTCTTTTCTTATTGTACAATAATTTAATTTATGTGTTTTTTCCCGATTATTTCCGATTGAAATACATATTTTTAAATCTTTTGAATTTTCAATATTTGGGATTATTGTATAACATGATTTTAATTTTTCTATTAATTTATGTACTTTAATTCTGAATAAATATAATTTTAATGATTCTGTTATTTTTTTTGCTGCTTTATTCCTCTTTTCTATTATTTCATTTATTATTTGATATTTTTTAAACAAACAAATATTTTTATATTCTATTATTTTTATTAAAATTTCCTTACTTCGATAATATTTTTGAATTAATTCTGCAGAATCTCTTCTAGCTTTAATAATCTTATTAATAAAAAGATTATAAATATCTTCTTTATTAAAGACAGACATTTATATAAAAAAAAATTTAAATATTTTTATTATATATTCTTTTAAATTTTGATAATATTTAATCAATCTTTTAAATGATATTATCATTTTTTATTTAATTAATAAAAATTATTCAAATCAAATAAAAAAATGAATAATCTTAATATTGAAATAAGTGAAAAGATGATGAAGATAAAATTAGTTCTAATTTTGATAGAAAAAATTAATTTTTTTATTATTTGAATGACATAAATTTTTTTTATAATATATATTTTTATATAATTAATATTTACCTTTTAATTCATTATTAAAATAATTATTGAAAATTATTTATTTTTATTTAAATTAAATAATTGTTTTTAATTTAAATTAAAAAATTTGAAAAATGAATGATGAAAGAATTGAGGAAAGAAGACAATTTTATTTAAATTCAAATTTAAATATTTCAAATGAAAGAAAAGAATATAGTTTATCTTTAAGGAAGAAAAAATTATTTAATGAATTTTTAAAAAGAAGATACAATGATTTAAATGATGGAAATATAGATTCATCTGTATATGAAATAAATAAGAATACATTAAAAATAAATAAAGAATATTCTTCTTTACAGTTTCAGTCAATAAAAGATTATATATTTTTTTGTGAAAACCATTTATCTGAAAAGGAAACTTTAGATAATATATTAGCATTTATATTTTTATTAAAAAGAATTAAATATAAACAAAAGGATATTTGCTTTATTTCGAAAAAATTTTCAGAAAAATTAAGTGATATTCTTATTAAATATATAGATAATATTACTTTAATTAGTGAAACATTGCAATTTTTAGATATTGTAAGTTATTTAAATAATAATGAAAATATTATTAATTATTTTACAAGTATTTCTTATATTATAATTTATAAAAAAATTATTGGAAAATATAATAATAATCATATTATTATGTCTTATTTAATTAATTTATTAGGAAATTTAGTTTGTGGGAATATAAGTGTTCAAAAACTATTTTATGAATCAAATATTTATGATTCAATTAAAGATATTTATTTAAATACTTTAATTGAAGATAAAAGACATTTTTATTTTGTTTGGTTTTTTTCAGTTTTCATGAATAAAATAAATAAAAATGAATTTTTTAAAAATAATTTTGAAATATTTTATACCACAATTAATATTTTTTATAATAATCTATTTTATGAAAAAATGACTAAAGATTGTTTATTAGGGATTTCATTTATTTGTGAAATTGAAGATATAAGGATTATTCAGTATATTTTAGAAAAACAAAATTTATTTAATTTTCTTCTTTCTTTACCTAGTGATTATTATGAAATTATTTATTATTTTTTATATAATATATCAAAAGTAAGTTTTGACATTTGCTCTATTTTAATTTCTAATTATAATTTATGTGAATTTTTAATAAAAGGTTTAAATACTCAATTTAAATGTGAATTTTTAAATTTATTAAATATTTATTTAAATAGTTGTAAAAAGCAAATTAAAAAAATTTTATTTGATACAGGAATTATAAATAATTTATTAAGTTTGATTCAAAGTAATGATAATAATATAATATATTCTACTTTAATATGTTTTAATTCTTTATTAACAACATGTGATGATGATATAATATATTTTTTATATACCAAAAAATTTATTTCACTTTTGATTAATGTTTTTTTCATAAATATGGAAATAAATATATTATTAATTGATTTAATTATTATACTTTTAAGAAAGGATGATGAAAACAAAATTTATAAAAAGGAGCTTGAAAATTATAATATAAAAGAAATATTAAATAAAATTTCTTTTGAATGCAAAATTAATATCGTTGAAGAAACAATAAAAAATATATTAGAGAATTATTTTTGAAAAAATTTTTCTATTTTATTATAAAAAATTTTTTAATAAAATCTTAAATATTATTATTTACATTTTTTAGAATTTAAATTAAGACTAAGTGTATCATAAACTAATGTTACTTAATTATTATTTACAATTTAGATAATGGCATATTTCTATCTTTTGATAAAATTTTATTTAAAAAATCATCATTTATTCATATATAATATATTAATATATTTGAGTAAATTATCTATATGCTTCAATTATTAAATAATAACATTATAAATGTTTTTTAACATATCTTTATCAAATTTAATATGTTCCATATATTTTTTTAAATTTTTTGTTGATTTTTTTTTGGAAGGGAAATATGAATTAGAATGCAAATTTATTTTAAAATGGTCATTGTTTTTTATTGGAAAATTACTAACAGATTTTATATTTTTTAATTTTTCTTTTATTGGATTTTTTAGATAATAAGAAAATCTTTTTAAGAAATGATTATTTTCTTTATCTAATTTTTTCTGATTTAATTTTTTAATTATACAAGCTTTTTTGTTGAATTTTTCAAAATCAAAATGTTTTTGTAAAGCTAAATCTATTTTATTTTCCTTTATTTTTTTACGTATTTTAAGCTCTGTTTTATTAAAATTACAATATTTTCCAAAGATATTACATTCAATTTCTTCTTTTTTTGGAAGATTATTACAATTATATATAATATCACTGTTTATTGATATTTCATATTCCATTTTATTTTTATTCATAAATTCCTTTGAAGTTATTCCATTCATTCTAGTATGAGATGAATTAATTATTTGCTTAATTGCTTTATCTTCATGTAATAATAAGTAACTTCTTATTTCATTTATTTTTTCTTTTTGTAATATCGACATCTTTACTTTAATAATGAATTTTCATTTTTATAGATATTATTTAAAAATAAATGAAAAATGAAAATTGAATGATTAAATAATATTTATGAAGTTGAATTTTTGAAAAAGAATATTCTATTTTTTAAATTAGATTATTCATTAATTTAAAAAAATGATTATGAAATAGAAGAATTATCCTTTTAAAAAGGAATCAAATAATTCTTTTTTCAAAAATTTCAAGAAATATATTTTAAATGAAAAAAGGATTTTTTTAAAAAGAAGATAAATTTAAAGGAATGCTGAAATATAGATTTAAGAAAAAAACTGTAACATAAAATTTGTTTGAAGAAAACATTAATTTAAAATCATAAGTTATAGAACTAAATAATCTTTCAGAAAACTAAATTTATAAAAATGTAAAAATAATATTCAAGATATTCATTTAAATTAATATTTAGATTAAAAAAAAGGTTTTTCATCTTTTCTTCAAATTCAATAATAATAATTACTATTATAATCTTTTCTTCAAATGCAATAAAACATAATATTTAAGAAAATTTAAAGAAGTTAAATTTATTTGGAATTCAAAATATAACTTTATCTTCTTCATACTATTTCAGGAGATTATTATTCTCTATTTCATTAAACACTATTTTATTTAATATAAATTATATTTCAAATTTTAAAAAGTATGGTAGAAAACCAGAAAATTGTGTTGTTAATTTAAAACAAATAATTTATTTATTAAAAAAATTAAAAATTGAATTTATCAATTTAAAATTTATATATTCTCAAAAAATGATTAAGTTGATGATAAAAATTAAGAAAGTAACAATAATAAGAAAGAAAAAGAATGATCGATCCTTTTATTTTTAGGATATTATTTGAGTATTTCTCAAAAAACGATAATTTATACAATGATTTATATTATCTTATTTTGAAATTTGCCATAATTAATGTAATATTTAGTTAATTCTTTATATTTGATTTATTATGACATAATATTATTATTCAATAAAATATTTTCAGTTTATTTATGATAAAATTTACTTATATTATAATACCTTTAAACAAATTTCAAAATCACAAAAAAATAATTTTTTTAAAACCTTTATTATATAAATAAAGAAGTAATTATATAATAAAGAATTTTCATATTTTTATTTCATATGTAATAATTTACCTTATTTTCATGAAAAGTAATGGTTTTTCTTTTATGAAAAAATGACAAAAAAAGATTGATATTATTAATACACTTCATTTTTAAAAAATTATTTTTAGTATATTATATTAAAATTATATAAACTCTTTGGTTTTAAATTATTTTATAATTGTTTTACTATAAATTTAAATAGATATGCCAATATTTATATATATATTGATTATTAATAATATTTTGAATAATTATAAACTTAATCAATTTAGATTGATTGTAGGGAATATTAAAAATATACAAATCATAATATAAGATTATTATGATTATATCTTTTAATAACTATATATAAATCACTCATAAATATTAAACTTTTGATTTTCTACTTTAATAAAAACTAATTTAATTGAAATTATACAATAAACTTATAAAAATTATAGTTGCTATTGCAGAATAAATTAATATCTTTGTTTTAATTGAAATTTCTTTATTTTGATTTAAATAAATTATAGTTTGTCCATATAATTCTTTCTTACAATTTTCACATAATTTACTTTTTAAAATTAAATTATATTTCTGTAATTCATCTAAATCTTTTTTTAATTGATTATTTTCTTTTAAAAGATTATCATAATAAATTTTTTTTCTTGCTCTCGCTCTTTTTGCACTTTCAGCATTTCTTTTTAATTTTCTTTTAGTTATTTGTTCTTTTGATAAGAATTTTTCTTTTTTACTTTCATAAGAGTCATTCTCATGTTCTTTTTCTTTTATTAAATTAAAATAAATTTTTGGTTGATTTTTGACGTTTAAAGAAATTATATCCTCAAATTCGTTTTCTTTTGTTTTTCCAAAATTCAAAGGACATTGTTTTTCTATTGTTCCATTTTCATTTTCTTTTTCACATAATTCTGAGTCAAAAGTCGTATTTTTAATTGAAAATAAATTTTCAAATTCTTGATAATTATTATTATACATTTATATAAAATTAAATTCTGAAAATCTTTTTTAAATAAGGTAAATAAAAAATTTTCATCCTTTCTTCAACTCAAAACCCCTTTTTATACGAATGAGTTATTTAAATAGATAATATATATTGACGTAAATAAAAATAATTTTAAATAATTAAAGTCAAAATTAAATGAAATTGATTTATGAAAAAAAAGATTTTATTGAAAAGTAGATATAAATTATAAAAATATAGTAATAAATTTAATTTTCATCTTTATAAAAATCTTGCCAACTATTTCCAAGACAAATTAATCAGAAGATTTTAAATAAATAATTAAAAATAAAACTTTATATGATTCAATAATTTTTTTCTTTATATCTTGAATTTTTATTAATATTTACTTTTTTTTCATTGTTCAAACTACATAATGGAAAAAAAATAACCGATAATTTGTAATTTAATGAGATATTTCAAATTTTATTTATTCCAAAAAATATATTAAAAAAAGTAATACTAGTATGATTGGTTATTGAAAATAAAATAAATTTTATGAAAAGTTTTAAATTAAAAGAATCAGATTATGAAAATTTACTTAGTTCATTCAAAGAACCATACATTAAATAATATTATTAAATAATAGTTAAAAAGGAGTGTACAAAACAATTGGGATTCATTTTGTAATTACCCTACTTGAAAATTGAGGAATTTAAGTAATTAGATTGAAAGTGAATGAAAAATATTATATTGCTATAAATATATTTGTAAAAGTAATCAAACTCATGGAATTTAAGATTTTTCAAAAAATTTTAAAAATTACATTAACTAATTTAAATGGTTCATTCAAAACTTAATTTAGATATTTTGTTCAAATAAATAAATAAAAAAACGAAGAATCAGTGATAATATTAATACTTCTTATACTCAATGTTCTAATATTTTATACAAACCTTAGGATTTGTTTTTTTATATTCATACTTTGATTGTATTTGTTTATTCTCGAAACAATAATGATTCTTATGTGATGTTACTCTATAATAATTCTAAAATTAACATTATTTAAAATAAATCTATAGGAATATGATTTATTTTCATTTTTCTTTAAGATTTTCAAAAATTAGTTCAAAAGATAATTTTTCAAAATATATTATTATATATTATATTAATAATTATATTTTATATTTGTGAATGTAATATTTGTTTATTTATTGTCTAAGAAATCAGCAAAAATAAAAACAATCATGAAATTATTTTTAAATTATTTTTAATTTGATTTGTTACATTAATCTCTAATATTTATAAATGTTTACAAAAATGGATATGTCTGCTAACTGAAATTTTTGATACAATTAAATTAGTTCAAACTACTGGATATACTTGTATATTTTTCCAATATTAGATTAGCTATTCTTTCAATTTTTGACAAATTCAACTGGAACTTATCTTATGTTTAAATATAATCGATTACTTAGAATTGAAGAAGAATTAGGAGAAAATACTTAACATTTATGATAAAGAGCTTTCAAAAAAAGAAATTTCTCTAAATAAATATTAAGGAATAAATTAGTTAAAAATATTATTCAAAAAATTTAAATGATTTATTTAATTATGTTTTTTAGGTTTTTTAAATTTTTTTTTAATTTAATTTTTTTATTATTTTTTTCAATCATTTTCCTAATTTTAAATATATAATCCTGTTTCAATTCAGAAAAAGTCTCATATTCTTTACTTTTATCTTTAAAAAATTCAAATTTTTTTCTTAATCTTTTTTTAGTTTTATAAGGATTAAATTCATTATTATAATCAATAAAAGGTGTTTTTTGTATTTCTGAATTTCCTTCAAATAAATTTTTTTTATTATTTATATTAATTTTCTTTCTATAAATTATTTTATTTTGTCCAAATAAATATATACAATCTTGAGAAATATTTCTCATTAATTTATTATTTTTATTTTTTGAAGAAATAAAATTTTTATAATTTATTGTTGGTGATTTATTATAAATGGTGTTATTTAAATTTAAATCTTTATCTTTTTCTGAAGAAGTATTATTTCCTTGATGGCAAAAATCTATTGTGTTATAAAAATAATGATTATAATCAACAGAATTATCATCTATATTTTTATTATTATCATTAATATTATGACAAGAAGATGTATTTTTACCATATCTTGAAATATTTTGGTTAAAAGATATTGATGAATTTTGAATAAAAGTTTTATGTTTATAAAATTTATTCATAGTTGAACTTTTGCTAATTTGTGGTAATTTTCCAAAATCTCTGTTAGTTTCAGGTGTCCATATTTCCCCCTTTGATTTAATATGAAAAGCTTCGTTGTATGATTTTATTATTGATTTAAATTGAAAATTTCTTTCAAATTTTTGCATTAAATTTAATCTTACATTATGATTATTATCTCTGATTTTTCCCACATTTCCAATTCCAGCAGTAAATATAAGTTTACCATTTTTTTTTTTCATAAATTCTGATAATAAACTATAATCAAAAGCATTTTGTCTTTTTATTTTTACTAATTGAAGATTCATTTTTAGTTATTATATTAATAATAAAATTTTTTAAATTATTTATA
>JAEEGK010007804.1_pt1 | contig 25450 bp, 16 predicted proteins | sample 8958771 | NCBI WGS metagenome assembly JAEEGK01 (sample SAMN16246547, study PRJNA631951) | gut metagenome | biome: gut microbiome; feature: rumen; material: SC-attached | host: Bos | place: Iran: Karaj | collected 2018-10
CGGAAGCCGTGGCTGTCCAGGGCACTGTGGAATTGATCGCGATGGAAATCACGCCACCTTCCACAGGGACGGTCTGCTCATCGGACTTGATGGTCACGGCATCCTCCACCTTCGTTTCTTTCTGGCAGGAGACGGCGAAAGCCGCCACCAGCACGGATACAATCAAAAGGATTCTTTTCATAGCATATGGGATTAAAAGTTAAAGTGTTTTCAAATAGGCGTCGATGCCCTTATGGAAGGCATCCCAGTAGTCGAACATGCGGATGTGGCAGAGGTCGAAGATGAACAGGCCTCCGCCGGTGGACAGCATCGTCGAAACGATGTCGGGGATGAGCGCCTCCTGCTTGCCGTTCTCGAAGCCGGACGCGTTTCCGATGTCGGGGCCGGCCGCGAAGGGGACCACGCCGCACAGGCGCTTCGCACCCAGTTTGGCGAAACCTTCCATGGTCCATTCCGTATTGCCGTGGATCCCGTCCTTTCCGGCGTAGGCGCCCAGGAATATGAAATCCAGCAAGTCGGCGAAGCCGGTCTTCTGGTAGTTCGTGGGAACCCACTTGTAGGAGGATTCGTTCTTCTTGAGGTCGTATTTCTCGCTGGTCCAGTTGACGCCGCTCCGATAATACTCGGAGAACCAGGCGCCCACGTACACGCCGAAGCGGACGTCCTTGTTCACCTCGTGGACCTTGGAAGCCGCCTGGGCGATGAAATCGTGGATTACCTTGCAACGGAAAGTGAGCCAGTTCCGCTGGAGGGTGGAGGGATTGGACGGGACGTAGGCCTGCCCCTTCGGCATCACGGGCCAGGCGGAGGGAGCATCTCCCAGATAAGTGGTGAAAGCAGCCTTGGCCGCATCGGTGTAACCGGCGTCCAGGTTGTAGTCGTCATAGCGGCAGCGGTCCAGGACGATGCCGTCAAGTCCCTCATAAGCAGCCAGTTCGCCCAGCATCGTGATGAGGAAGGCCTGGACCTCGGCATGGGCGGGATCCAGGAAACGGGGACCGGTGTCCGGGTCATCCATCGAGTTGGTGAGACCACCGGACAGGTTGTCCACCGCACACCAGCCTTTCCGCTCGGGATGGTCATAGAGCATACCGGCATCGCCGATGGAGGAATGATAGCCGCCCACCATCGTGTTGACGGCGGCGTTGACACGGAGCCCGGCCGCGTGCCCCGCTTGGATGAAAGTGGCGAGATAGTCGAAGGTCGCGGTCCGTTCCACCCACCGGTACTTGCCGTTCACCCAGGCAGCCACTCGCTTGCAGGCCGGGGCTACGGTCGATGCGAACAGGACATCTCCGCTCGTGGGACGGACATCCACGATGATGTCGGTGAAGCCCATCGCGGCGATACGCTTGCAGTCTTCGGTGATGTATGCGGCGTCGTTGGCATAATAGGAGAAATTCGCGGCCGCGTCAATCCACACGTAGCGCGGCATCCCTTTGATCTCAGGAAGACCGGGCGTTTCCCCGCCGCCATCGCCCCCAGGCTCTCCCTGATCCCATTCCTCCCGCCATCTGTATCCGGTTTCTTCCGGTGTACAGGCTGCAGCAAGGAGGACGAGGGCGCCCACTATGTACAGAAACTTCTTCATCGTTTTTTCAACAGGACTACGGAGCCCACGGCACGCTGGGAGCCGTCGGACACCTTGATGGTTTCCTTCCCTTCCACCAGCAGGCAACTGGAGCCGCCGCCGTCCAGGTTCAGTGCCTCGACGCAACCGAGGGACTGCAGCGCAGCCGCTTCTTCCGCAAAGGTCATGCCCGCCACGCCGTCCGTCATCCCGCGTCCTTCGCAGACGAACAGGATGAGCAGACCGTCCTTGGTCACGCCGATGGCCGTCCGGGGATGGCGGGCCTCGGGCATCTTGTCATCGGCCCCGTCCCCGTAGAACATCTCGGCTTCCCAGGTATTCTCCACCTTGCCGCCCTTGAGCAGCACGGGACCGCCGCCGATGGCCGTTTCCGGCGCGAAATCGACCGCCGTCACGGGGAAGGAGGCATCGGGGACCGGGAGGGGATCCTTCGACCAGGAATTGCGGGCGGGAGCGTCGTACAGGTAATGCTTCGCTCCCCCGCTCCAGTAGGTCCAGCCCGTCTGGCGGGCGCCGTCCTTCTCATAGAAGACGCCCCGGGTGGGATAATACATCGTCACCCAGTCCTTCGAGGCGTAATTGATGTTCACGCCGTAGGTGCGGCCGCCGCTCACGGCGACACTGGCATTGTACCGTTTCCCGCCCTCCGCGAAGAAATAGCCGCCGTTTACGATGACGGGAGCGGACGTTTCCTTGTAATACTCGGCCGGCGTCTTCAACGGATCCGTCGTCCCCTGGATGGTGGGATCGTCGATGCTGCGCACGTCCCAGGCGACCTTGGAAAGGTCGGCCACGGCGATGTAGGCGATCACCTTGTTCCCGCCCAGGGTTTCCGGCGAGCGGTAGATGCCGATGCCTTCCGGAAGGGTGGAATAACCGCCGGTCACGTTCGTCCAGCCCAGGTTGGTGATGGCCGGGTAAGGTTCCACGAACGCAGGCTCCTCCTTGTCCGGCCAGCGCCATTCGGGCATGTCAGTCCCGGCGGTCCCATGGCAGGAGACCGCCAGGAGGACGGTCAATATGAAGCAGTTGCGTCTCATCGCTTGATGCAGTCCATGCTGTAGCCTCCCAGCATCTGGGAGTAATGGTCGTAGTAGTAGATATACAGCATATAGCCGTCGGCGGAAGGCGCCAGGATCACGTCGCCGCAGGCGCCGTTCCCGTCGTGACCGCCCGTGTTGTACTGCAGGTTGTACATGAACGGCTTGGAGAACACCAGGCCCGGGCTGTTCCAGATGTTGTCGCCCTGGAGCGAGCCGCCGGTGATGTCATAGACATACAACTGCGGGCCGGGCCACCACTTCGGGAAGTGGTTGGACACGAACAGCGCCAGATAGCGGGCGTTGTTGAAGCCCTTGGTATCCAGGTTGTTCGGGGACGTGTTGCTGTCCACATAGGTACCGCCGCCCTGGACGTCGTCCGTGCCGTCTCCATAGCCGTTCAACTGCTTGCCGATGGTGAGGTCCGGCTTGAACCAGGTCAGGAGGTTGTCGGAATAGGCGCAACTGTACCAGCCCTGGTCGTTGGTCGCCGAAGCCGCCGGGACGCAGGTGCTGCCCGCAGCGCCCGACCCCCACAGGAAGCCGGCTCCGGAGAGGTCTTTCAATTCGTTGGAGACCACTTCCCCGCCCACGATGTGGATGGAACGGAAGCGTCCGCTCTGGGTGACCCCCTCGAGGCCCGGATAGGTCACCGAAATGGCCGCCTCGCCTTCGATGTCGCCGATGACCTTCATTTCCAAGCCCAGTTGGATATCCTCTTCGTTCTTGAAAGAGAGGAGTTCGACGGGGGCCTCCTTCACGGAAGAGGTTTTCCAGATGGTGAAGGTCTCGCCCGTTTCGGCCAGGTTGCAGATGAGGAGGTGGTCCTTTTCGTCAGACGCGATGGCGCCGGTCGGGACGGCGGAGCCGATCTTGATCTGACCGCCGTACGTGCCCACGATCTTGTTGTAATAGCGCGGCGTGGAGCCGTCGCCCACGTTCACGATGAGGTCGGAATCGATCACGCCCATGGACACGTTCGCCACGGCCTGATAGCCCGGGAGTCCCATCCCGGAGGACGGGTCCAGGTTGAACAGGGTTTCGGCGCTGGTGGTGTTCACGCCGTAGTCGATCTTCTCGGGGATGTCCTTGACCACCAGGTATTCAGCCTTGGTGACGCCGTCGTCGGCCGTCACGGTGAAGGTGAAGCCCTCGTTGTAGTTGTGCGGCTCGGCCGGGTCAGGCGTGATGGTGGCGTGCGCGGACAGGGTGACGGTGGCCTCGGCCACCGACAGGTCCTTGGCCGTGATGAGCGACACCTTGCGGGCGGTCTTGTCCACCATGCCGCTCAGTTGCGGCTGCTTGAGCGCGAAGGAGATGATCTCGCACTTGTCGGACTTCACGCGCTTGCCGGTGATGATGATGCCGTGGCTCTCGCCGGTGGCGTCGGTATAGGTGAAATGGTTCTCTTCCGTGAGGTCCAGGATCGACAGGGGCGGGTCGATCCTGCAGTTCGGCTGCAGGGACGCACGGACCCGGACCTTCATCATATAGGGCGTGGTGATGTCGTCGGAGGACTCGGGGAAATACCATGGAATGGGGATCTCATACCGGTCCACGGCGGGATCGGAGATCTCCAGCCGGCCCATTTCCTGCCCTTCGAAAGGGCCGAAGGCGAAATACGCCGCGAGGGACGTGATCCCCTGCCGGTCGGCCGTGGGTTCCACGAATTCCGGCTGGTGGCAGGCCGCCGCCAGGACGGCCGCCGATATCATAAGGAGAAGGGTCTTCTTCATGGCTAGTTCCATTCGGGATATTGGTTGACAAGCGGATTGGAATTCAGTTCACCGTCCGGGAGCGGGAACCGGTACATCTTGGCCGGGAAGTTGCGGTCCCGGTCATCGACGGACACATAGGAGTACTTGTACTGGCCGGCGACGGAGGTCGCTTCGATCCTGAGGCCGTGCACCTGGTAGTTGTTCAGGCCTGTCGGCCAGGGTTCGGCCGCCTCTTTCCAGCGGCGCAGGTCCCAGTACCAGTGGTCTTCGAACGCCAGTTCCACCCGGCGTTCCTGGCGGATCGCCTTCCACAGGGCCTCTCCGCTCCTGGACGTGTAGGGAAGGCCCACACGGCCGCGGATGGCCCGGACGGCATCGTTGGCTTCCTCCGTATCGCCCTTGCGGTAGCAGGCCTCGGCCTTGTTCAGCAGCACCTCGCCATAGCGGAGCAGCACGAAATGCTGGACGCTCTGGCTGCGCTCCGCGAGGTTGTGGGTCTCGTCCACGAACTTCCGCAGGTAGTAGCCCGTGGTCGTGCGGCCTTCGGGCTTGGGTTCCTTGTTCCACTGGCACCAGCCGTCGGTTCCGCCGATGAAAGGCTCGATGGTACGGCCTTTCCACGGGGCGCCGTTGTACAGGATCGTTGCCTTGAACCGGGGTTCCAGCCGGTCGTACGGCGGCTGGGCCATGGTCTCGCCGTGCCAGGGAGACCAGTCGGGGAAGCCGCCTTCGGCCAGTTCGTAACTTTCCACCATCTCCTGGGTGGGCGTACCGTAACCGCCGCCCTGCTGGCCGACGAGTTTGTAGTCGCCGCCCGGGGTGTAATAGAAGTCGAAGTCGTGCGTGACACCATCGGCATAGGAGAAACTGTACTGGAGGATGGTCTCCGTGTTTCCGGCCGTCACCGGTACGGTGAACGCCTGCCCGTAATCGGGCATCAGGGCATAGCCGAGGAACGCGAGTTCATCGGCCGCAGCGATCACCTTGTCGTACTCGCCCGCATACAGCATCGCGCGGGTGATCAGGGCCAGGGCGACGCCCTTGTCCAGGCGCCCCTTTGCCGCGGCCTTTTCCGGCAGGTTCCGGGCGGCGAAGTCCAGGTCGTTCCAGATGAATTCCCAGCCTTCCGCCTCGGAGGACAGGGCTTTCTCCACCTTGATCTGCGTGAGGTCCTCGTCATAGAGGATCACTTCCTTATAGCGCTTCACGAGTTCGAAATACAGCCAGCCGCGCATCAGGCGGAGTTCGCCTTCCAGCCGGACCCGGTCCGCTTCCGGAAGGTTCCCGCCCAGCGACTTGAGATTCGAGATGGCCTCGTTCGTCCGGCGTACCGCATCGTACAGGGAACTCCAGCAGCCCAGGTACACGCTCACGAAACTGTTGGTCAGGTTGGTTCCGCCGTAGGCCACCTGGCTGGGGATGAGGCAGAAGGCGAAATTGACATACGAGCCGTACTTGAACTCGTCGGTAAAGGCTTCGGTCATGCCCACGCTGCTGGGCCAGGCCGCAAAGATGTCATAGGCGTAGGAGTAGATGGAGTTCACCGCATACTCGGCGCTTTGGGTATCGGCCCACATCACCTTGTCGGAGATGCTGTCGGTCGGTGTCATGTCCAGGAAACCGTTGCAGGCGGTCACCACGGCCGCGAAGGAAAGGGCAATGAGGATCTTTTTCATAAGGCATCCTGGTTTAAAGGGTGAGGGTGATTCCGCCCATGATGTTCCGCTGCTGCGGATAGTAGCCGTTGTTCACGCCCGGGGATTCCGGGTCGATGCCCTCCGGCAGGCCGTCCAGGGTGAACAGGTTGTTGCCCTCGACGAAAAGGCGGAGGCTCTCGACGCCGAACCGGCGGGTGAAGGTCTGCGGAAGCGTGTAGCCGAGTTGCGCCGTCTTCAGGCGCACGTACTTGCCGTCGCGCCACCAGAAACTGGAACTCAGGCCGTTGTCGCCGCCGTGGCCGGTCGTCCCGAGGGTCAGGCGCGGGAACGTGCCGTTCGGGTTGTCCAGGCTGTAGGCGTTCTCGATCAGGAAGAGCGGGGAATTCTCGCCTTCCTTGAAGGTCTTGGTCCAGATGGTGTCGTCGTCGTTCTCGTTGAAATAGGTGCCGGTCATGGACACCTGGAAGAGAGCGCCGCCGGTGAACTGCAGGTTCATGTCGAAACCGTTCCAGCCCAGGTTCACGTTCAGGCCGAAGGTAAGTTCCGGCCGGTTGCTCTTCCCGAAGATGCCGCGGTCCTGCCAGTCAATCTGTCCGTCACCGTTCAGGTCCGTGTACTTGAGGTCGCCCACATTCGGGCGCGTGCCGTACCAGGCGGAATTGTCGATCTCTTCCTCGCTGCGGTACAGGCCTTCCGACAGCCAGCCCCAGTGCGAACCGTAGGTGGTCCCGGTCACTTTCTGCCAACTCGGAACATTCGGTTCGTCATTGTACCGCAGCCAGCGCGTCTTGGAGTAGGTCACCGTCCCGCCCAGTTCATAGAAGAAGGGCTTGCCACCCAGGTTGAACCGGTTGCGGTGCGTCAGGAGGACATCGATACCCTTGGCGTCGATGGCGTTCTTGTTCACGTAGGTGGGATAGTAGCCGCCCATCGAATCCGGATGGCCGCCGCCGTTCCAGGAAAGGATGTCGTACGTGTAATTGTAGAATCCGTCGATTTCTCCGCCCAGGAGACCGCCCCACAGGGAGAAGTCCAAGCCCACGTTGTACGACAGGGTCTTTTCCCAGGTCAGGTCCTTGTTCGGAATGCCGGACGTATAGTAGGAAGGAACAGCCGTCCCGCCGGGATAAACCACCTTGGTCCCCAGGGCGTACTTGCTCAGGAACATGAAGGGACTGACCCCGTCATTACCCAGCAGGCCGACGCTGGCGCGGACTTTCAGGTTGTCCAGCGCCGTAAGGGACTGCATGAAGGACTCCTTGGAGACCACCCAGCCCAGGGAGGCCGACGGGAAGAATCCCCAGCGGGTCTCCGTCATCCCGGCGAACTTGTAGGAGCCGTCGTAACGGCCGGTGAACTCGGCCAGGTATCTTTCGTCGTAGTTGTAGCGGATACGGCCCACGTAGCCCGCGCTCCGCGAAGCGTTGCTGGAGCCCATCACGGGAGATGCCGTAGGGGTTCCGTTCCCCAGTTCGGGCAGGAGGGCGAAGGGCACGTTCTTCACGTAGGCCGACAGGTTGTTCGTCTGGAAATCACGGATTTCAGCCAGCATCAGGGCTTCCACGGCGTGCTTGCCGAACTGGCCCGCGTAATTGAGACTCGCCTGTCCGGTCATCGTCTGCTGATAGTAGGAGCCCTCCCCCACCTTGTTGCCGTCGGAAGCGCCGTTCACGTCCACCATCGGGGCCGTCCAGCCCCAGGTTCCGTCCTCGTTCCGGCGGCGGACCACCACATAGTACGGAGTGTCCAGATTCTTGTTGTAGGAATCCAGGTAGTCGTAGGAACCGCTCGCCTTCACGGACAGTCCCTTCACCCAGGGAATCTCCCAGGTCAGGGAACCGGTCAGGGTGCCGTTGAAACTGCGGGTCTGCTTGTTGCCGGACTGGTAGAGGGCGGCCAGCGGGCTGTTCGGGAACACCTGGTTGGAGGCGATGGCGCCCGTATAGTAGCCGTCATGCATCTCCGGGAGGAAAGGATACATGCCGATGACCTGGTGCGCGATGGAGAACCAGCCCACCTCGTAGCCGGCGTCGCTGTCCGAACCGCCGGAAAGGAACCGCGGCGTGCGCCGGCGTCCCACCACGCCGCTCAGGCCGGCGTTGAATACCAGATGCTTCGCGATACGCGATTCGATGTTCGCGCGCACGTTGTACCGGTTGTAGTTATACCCGTCGATATTACCCTTCTGTCCCAGGAAACCGCCGGACACGAAGTACCGGGACTTGTCGTTGCCACCTTGGACGGTGATGTTGTGCTTGTTCGTGATACCGGTGCCGAAGACCTTCTTGATATAGTCCACGTTGTCCCAGCCGTCGGTGGGGTCGCCGTTGAGCATCGCTTCCACGTCCGCGCGGGAGAAATACGGATCGTACTCCTCCTCGGAGGCGATGGCGCCGCTGGCGAGTTGGTCCATCTCCTGCGCCAGGTTGTAGTAGTAGGCGAACTGGGGGCCGTTCATGAAGCGCGGGAAATTGGCATTCATGGAAACGCCCACCGAACCGTTGTAGGTGATGTGCGCATCGCCCTTGTCACCCTTGCGGGTCGTGATGATGATCACGCCGCCGGCCGCCTGGAGGCCGTACACCGCCGCGGAAGCGCCGTCCTTGAGGACCGAGACACTCTCGATGTCGGCCGGGTCGATGTCGTTGATGTTGTCCACGGGGAACCCGTCCACCACGTACGCCACCCCGTACACGGAACCGCGGATCCGGAGGGAGGCCTGGTCCAGGCCCGGCTCACCGGACTCCTGGACGGAGGAAACGCCCGACAACTTGCCGGCCAGCACCTGCGATACGTTGGTGGAGGGAGCCTTCAGGAGTTCATCGCCCTTGATGGCCGATACGGCCGCCGTCAGGGTTTCCTTCCTGGCCGTGCCGTATCCCACGACGACGACATCCTCCAGGTACAGGGTGTCTTCCGTCATTGTGATATCCACCCGGGACTGGCCCCGGAAGGGAACCGACTGGGTGGTCATGCCCAGGCAGGAGAACTCCAGGACGGCACCGTCTGGCGCCTGCAGGGACCAGGAGCCGTCGGCGCCCGTCATCGTGCCGGTGGACGTGCCCTGGATGAGCACGGTCACCCCGGCGAGGGGCTTGCCGTCGGCGTCCTTCACCGTTCCCCGGGTGGTCTTTTGCGCAAAAGCGATCCCGCTGCCCGCGAGGAACGCGGCCAGGAGGACGGGAATCATTCGGATCAAGGATTTCATACCGGTCGGTATTATGCGTTTTTCTTCTGGTCAGCGATTTCCTGCAGGATCGTGCCGATCTGGTACAGGCCTCTGGGAACATGGAAGCAGCCCTTCCATTTACCGCCCTTGAGGGGCAGGAGCACCTCGCCGCGGCGGTTCAGATAACCGAACCACTCCGGGTATTCGGGGTCGCGGAAGTTCTTCCACAGGTAGTCGTCCAGTTTCAGGAACCACTCCAGCGCCTTCTCATTGCCGGTCAGTTGGTACCCCTTGACCATGGCGATCGCACTCTCCAGATGCACCCACCAGAGTTTCTGGTCCCACTCCAGTTCCTGGGTCGGATAGCCCTTGCGGTCCATGAAATAGAAGATGCCGCCGTACTCCTTGTCCCAGCCGTAGTCGATGACGCGGAGGGCGATCTCCATGCTCTTGTCGATGATGTCCTGCCGATGCAGGCGCAGGCCCAGGTTCATCATGAACCAGAGGGCTTCCAGGTCGTGGCCGGGGTTGATGCGGCGGCCTTCGAAGCAGTCGATGAGGCTGCCGTCCGGGGCCAGGTTCTCCACCATCACGCCCAGGTCCGGCTGGTAGAAGACGTCGAACACCTCGTGCAGGGCCTCGTCGATGGTCTTGTCCAGCAGGGACTTGTCCTCGATGATGGGTTCGATCTCCAGGGCCATGTTGCAGATGATCATGGGGAGGGCGAAATCCTTCATCGGACGGGTGCCGGGTACGGCCTTCAGCCACTTGCCCTTGGGGTTCGAGCGCCGCGCCAGGATGCGGTCGAAGGTCTTCCGGGCGATATCGGCGTAGTGCGCATTGCCGGTCGCGACCGCCAACTGGGCGAACGCCATGCAGGCGAAGGTGTTGGAGAAGATGTTGTAGGGGGCGATGATGGGTTTCCCCTCGCGCGTGAGCGAGAAATAGAAATCGTAATTCCCGTCATGGCCGTACTTCTCCAGGAAGCGGGCGCCCTGCTCCGCGCAGGCGAGCCAGGCCGGATTCCGCTCCACCTTGTTGTACAGCATGGCGAACATCCAGACCTCCCGGCCCTGCAGCCAGACGAACTTGTCCGTGTCGAATACGCTTCCGTCCCGGTTCAGGCAGGTGAAGTAACCGCCGTATTCCAAATCCTGGGATTTCTCCAGCCAGAAAGGCAACACGCTGTCGTAGAGTTCCTTACGGTAGCGCTCTGCCATGGTGCAAAAATCTGTTGCGTTCATATTTCGGTTATTATGTGTCAAAAGGGTCCTATAGTATGTCACAAATATATAAACAAACCATAAATATCCCAAGGTTTTTAACGATTTATTAAAAATTAATTTTCGTTTATTAACGAAAGGACAGAATGGCCCTTGTATAAATGATTGTATTTACCTATCTTTGCCTTGATTGTACGAGACCATGGAACCTTTTCTGAACAGTCTTCTGAAAAGCCGCTACCCCGCGGAGAAGAAAAGCATCCTCGCCCTCTGCGAGAAGGGGGACACCTTCAGCCTGGCGGACCTGGCCCGGGAACTGGGAACCAGCATTCCCAAGATCACCCGCATCGTTTCCGACATGGAGCAGGCGGGGATCCTCTCCGACTGGGGCAAGCAGGAATCGGCCACGGGGCGACGCCCGAGCCTGTATGGACTCAATCCCGACGCCGGCTACTTCATCGGCGTGGAAGTGGGACAGGACGCGCTCGCGCTCGCCGTCACGGATTTCACCGGCCGGCTGGTCCAGTTCCAGGACGGAATCGACTACACCCTGAAAAACACAGAGGAATCGGTCCTGGGTCTCTGCGCCTGCGTCCGGGACCAGGCCCGTGCGTTCCTGGACCCGGCCCGGGTCCGGGCCGTGGGCGTGAACCTCACCGGCCGGGTCAATCACCAGACCGGCTACAGTTACAGTTATTACATCAGCGAGGAAAAGCCCATCCGGGACCTCCTGGAAGCCGGTTTCGGCCTCCCGGTATTCATCGAGAACGACTCCCGGGGCATGGCTTTCGGAGAGTATATGAGCGGTATCGCCGGCGATGCCCGCACGGTCCTGTTCCTGAACGTGGGCTGGGGACTGGGCATGGGCATGGTGCTGGACGGGAAACTCTTCAACGGGAAATCCGGCTTCTCCGGAGAAATCGGCCATTTCCCCCTGCTGGACAACCACCAGATCTGCCGGTGCGGCAAGGTGGGCTGCCTGGAGACCGGCGCCTCGGGCCTGGCGCTGCACCGCCTCATCGGCGAGCGTCTCGCGAAGGGCCACCCTTCCATCCTCTCGGCCGCCTATGCCGTTCACCGGGACATCACCCTGAACGATATCCTGGAAGCCGTGGCCAAGGAAGACGTGACGGCCATCGAATGCGTGGAACAGGTGGGCGACACCCTGGGCCGCGCCGTGGCCGGACTTATCAACGTCTTCAATCCGGACGTGGTCGTCATCGGCGGACGCCTCAGCGTGACGGAGCAGTACCTGATGCCGCCGCTGTTGAGCGCCGTCAGCCGCCTTTCCCTGAACCTGGTCAGCAATGACACCGTCATCAAGGTGTCCCGCCTGGGCAACAAGGCCGGGGCGGTGGGGGCCAGCCTTCTTTCCAAGCACAGACTGATAAACCGATAAATATGGAAAACCGACGAGAATTCCTCAAGAAAGGAGCGCTGGCTGCCGCAGCGGCTCCGCTGCTGGCTTCGGCCTGCAAGCGCAGTCCCGAGGGGGACAAATACGGCATCGAATTGGACCCGTCCGTCGAAAGTAAACTGATCGTGCCCAAGGGAGCCGGCCTCCCCATCACCGGCACGTTCCTGGATGAGATATCCCACGACATCCCGCACCAGAACTGGGGTGAACGGGAGTGGGACCGCGATTTCCGGTACATGAAGGCCATCGGCATCGACACGGTCATCGACATCCGCTGCGGATACCGGAAGTTCATCACCTACCCCTCCCCTTACCTGCTCAAAAAGGGCTGCTACATGCCTTCTGTGGACCTCATCGACATGTTCTGCCGCCTCGCGGAGAAACACGGGATGAAGTTCATGCTGGGCCTCTACGACTCCGGCAAGTACTGGGACACGGGCGACATGACCTATGAAGTGGAGTCCAACAAATTCGTCATCGACGAGGTGTGGGAGCGGTACGGAAGCAAGTACAAGAGTTTCGGCGGCTGGTACATCTCCGGCGAGATCTCCCGCGCCACGAAGGGCGCCATCGAGTCCTTCCGGACCATGGGCCGCCAGTGCAAGGAGATTTCCGGTGGCCTGCCCACTTTCATCTCCCCGTGGATCGACGGCAAGAAGGCGGTCGATGCCGCCAGCGGCCAACTCACCAAGGAGCAGGCCGTATCCGTGGAGCAGCACGAGAAGGAATGGAACGAGATCTTCGACGGCATCCACGAGTATGTCGATGCCTGCGCCTTCCAGGACGGCCATATCGACTACGACGAGTTGGACGCCTTCTTCTCCGTGAACAAGAAACTGGCGGACCGCTACGGGATGCAGTGCTGGACCAATGCCGAGACCTTCGACCGCGACATGCCCATCCATTTCTTCCCGCTCAAGTTCGACAAACTCCGCCTCAAGTTGGAGGCGGCGAAGCGGTGCGGCTACGACAAGGCCATCACCTTCGAGTTCTCCCACTTCATGAGCCCCCAGTCGGCCTATCTCCAGGCCGGACACCTGTACGACCGGTATAAAGAGTACTTCGGACTATGAGCAGGAACGTGAACATGGGATACGTCGTTTTCCTGTCCGTGGTGGCGGCCATCGGCGGTATCCTGTTCGGCTATGACACGGCCGTGATTTCGGGGACGACGGAAATCGTCAAGGCCCAGTTCGGCCTGTCCACGGGCCTGGAAGGCTGGTTCGTGGGCTGTGCCCTCATCGGCTCCATCCTGGGCGTGGTCGTCGCAGGCATGCTCAGCGACTTCCTGGGCCGGAAGAAGACGATGCTCATCGCGGCCCTGATGTTCAGCATTTCGGCCATCGGCTGCGCCGCCAGCGCGAATTTCACCCAACTCGTGGTGTATCGGATGATCGGCGGCTTCGGTATCGGCGTCGTGTCCATCGTCTCCCCCATCTACATCTCCGAAGTGGCTGTGGCCGAGAAACGGGGCACCCTCGTATCCCTGTACCAACTGGCCATCACCGTCGGCTTCCTCGTCGCATACCTCGCCAACTATCTGGTACTCAGGAACGCGGACCTTTCCCTCGCGGACGCCTCCCTGGCGGAGCGGGAAAGCCAGGGCCTCTTCACCCGGATGTGGGGCAGCGAATACTGGCGCGGCATGCTGGGCCTGGAGACGATTCCGGACCTGCTGTTCCTCCTGGTGATCTTCTTCATCCCGGAGAGCCCCCGCTGGCTCATCGTCAAGGGCCGGGACAGCGAAGCGAGGTCCATCCTGCAGCGCATCTACTGCACGCCCGGGGAGACGGAAACCCAGATGGCCCTCACCCGCGCCTCCATCGCGGGCGAAGTCAAGTCCGAATGGAAGACCCTGCTGGAACCCGGTATCCGGACCGCCGTCATCGTGGGCTCCTGCATCGCCATCCTGGGCCAGTTCATGGGCGTCAACGCCGTCCTGTACTACGGGCCCAAGATCTTCCAGGACGCCGGCCTGAGCGGGGAAGGATCCATGTTCTCGACCGTCCTCGTGGGCGTGGTGAACATGCTCACCACGGTCATCGCCCTGCTGATCATCGACAAGGTCGGGCGCAAGCAACTCGTGTGGTGGGGCGTCGGCGGCATGATCTTCTGCCTGCTGTGCATCGGTACCTGGTTCGCCGTGGGCACGATGCCCACCTGGTTCCTGCTGACGTTCTTCCTCCTGTACGTGTTCTGCACGGCCATCTCCATCAGCGCCGTCGTGTTCGTCCTCCTCTCGGAGATGTATCCGAACCGCGTCCGCGGCCTGGCCATGTCCGTCGCCGGCCTGGCCCTCTGGGTGGGCACCTACCTCATCGGCCAACTGACCCCCTGGATGCTGGAGAACCTCACTCCCGCCGGGACGTTCTTCCTCTTCGCCTTCTGCTGCCTCCCCTATCTGTACATCATGTGGAAGTACATCCCGGAAACCACCGGGAAGACGCTGGAGGAGATCGAAGCGTACTGGAAGAAGTAACTGTTTTTCCGCCAAAACGTTAGGGATTCTCGAATATTCTGCCGATATTTATGGTCAGAATAACAAAAAGCACCGTTTGGACATGAAAACCACGCACTTCCTCCTCGGCGCGGCCGCAGCGTTCCTGATGGCCCTCAGCGCCTCCGCCCAGCCGAAAGAAACCTTCTGCAACCCGCTGGACATCATTATCGGGCAGGAACGGGCCTACCGGGGCGGCGAACCTGTCGTCCTCATCTACCAGGACGACTATTTCCTGTTCGTCTCCCACCGCAAGGGATACTGGTACTCCCCCGACTTCAGGGACTGGACGTACGTGGACGCCCCGGACTACCCGGGCGGCGTGGTTTCCGTCGTGGAGATGGACGGCACCCTGTACGGCTGCTCGATGAACAACAAGCGGGTGTTCCGGGCCGTGGACCCGCGCAAGGGTGAATGGGTGCAGGTGGGCACGCTGGACAGCGACCGGTACGGCGATGCGAACATGTTCTACGACAACGGACACCTGTACCTCTACTACGGCTGGTCCCAGATCATGCCCTTCAAGGTCGTGGAACTGGACAAGACCACTTTCAAGGAAATCTCCGAGCCCAAGGTCCTCTTCTTCGGGGACCATCGCAGGCACGGCTTCGAGAGCCGCCGGAACGAGGACGTGATCTACTCCATCTTCAACGGCCGCCGCGACTATTTCGAAGAGGAATATCCCTGGATCGAGGGTCCCTGGATGACCAAGCACAACGGGAAGTACTACCTCCAGTATGCGGCCATCGGCCTGGAGTTCCTGTCCTATTCGCACGGCGTGTACGTGGGCGACTCCCCGACCGGCCCGTTCACCTACTCCGAGCATAACCCGCTCACCTTCAAGACCACGGGCTTCGCCGTAGGCGCCGGCCACGGCAGCACCTTCCACGACAAGAACGGACAACTCTGGACCATCTGCATGATCCCCGGCAACTACGGCGGCGGACGCGGCTCCGAACTCGCCATCTACCCGACGGCCGTGGACAAGGAAGGCGTGATGCATTCCGAGACCGCCCTCGGCGACTGGCCGCAATACTGGCCGGGCAGCAGGAAGGGCCCCGTCGGAGACAACTGGACCGGCTGGAAACTGCTTTCCAACAAGAAGAAGGTGGAAGTTTCCTCGACCTTCGAGAACTATGTCGCCGCCAAGGGTGTGGACGAGGACTTCATGACCTGCTGGGCGGCTGCGACCGGCGATCCGGGCGAATACTTCACGGTGGACCTCGGGAAGGTCGCGGACATCCGCGCCATCCAGGTCAATTTCGACCATATCGGCGGTACGGCGCCCCAGGGCCGCGGTTTCGGCGCTCCCCAGACGCCCCCGGACCACTACCAGTGCTACACCGTCGAGGTTTCCGCCGACAAGGTGAACTGGACGAAAGTCGCGGACAAGCCCGACAACAAGCAGGAATTCCGCCACGTCTATCTTGAACTACCCGCCGCGGTGAACGCCCGTTATGTCAAGGTCACGAACCTGGGCACGTATGACGGCGCCAAGTTCTGCATCAAGGACCTTCGCGTGTTCGGCAATCCGAACGTGGGCAAGTCCACCGTGGTCAAGGATGTCAAGGTGGTCCGGAATCCGGAAGACCGCCGCGAGGCCTCCCTCCTGTGGGATCCGGTCCCGGGTGCGGACGGGTACGTCATCCGCTACGGCATCGAGAAGGACAAACTGTACAACAGTTATATCGTCTATGACGACAACGCCTTCAAACTCCACAGCCTCAACGTCGATCCCGAGTATTTCTTCCGGGTGGAATCCTTCGACAGCGGCCTGGACTACTGCCGCGAGAAGACCGAGGCCGTGAACGGCATGGGGGCAGAGGTGGAGATCAACAAGCGTGGCAACGGCAACTTCGGCTACGGCGGGAACGCCCTCACCAAGCGCGTGATGCTCAAGGAGGGGGTCGATGAGTACGTGTTCGAAGGCATCGACCCGGGCCACTGGGTGATCAACCACACCTTCGGTCCCGTCCTCTGGGACGGCGACCTCACGGAGAAGGACCTCATCGGCACGGGCGAGCCCGGCATCGAGGCGAAACTCACCGAACTCGGACACGGCACCACCGTCACCGGCGAACTCCGGATGAAGGTCGTCCGCGGCCCCGAGGCCGGCAAGGTGGTCGTAACGGTGGTCCGCTACTAGGGCCGCCTACGCCAGGATATGGTGCGAGACGCCTGAGACCAGGCCCAGGGAACCGGCCCGGTCCAGGAAGAACTGCTCGAACTCCGCGCCGAAGATGTTGCGCGACAGATGGATGAACAGTTTCCCGTTGTAGCCCGTGCAGGAGACGGCGCCGCTGTTGCCCCGCTGGCAGCCCAGGATAAAATCGAAATCGGTCACATACGGACGCATCTCGTCCGGAACCTTCACCTGACCCAGATTGGACAGCGTCTGGGAGCAGTAGATGTCACCGTGATGCTTGTTGACGGTGTCGATGATGGGTTTCTTGATCATCAGCGGCAGCATCCGGACGGCGAAGTTCGCCTCCAGTTCCACGTTGGCGGCGATCTTGGGCTCCAGGTTTTCCCGGCGCAGCATCGTCCGTTTCTGCATCTTCACGAGCCGGACCAACTGGTCCAGCGGGAGATAGCCGGTTCGGATATCCACCCCGAGATTCACGTATGACGAGAAGTTCCGCACCGAGCGGCTGCCGTACATCGGCCTGAGATTCACCGGCACGCTGACTTTCAGCACGCTGGACTTCTTGCGGTCCCCGTCGGCCCGGTAGATCTTCTGCAGGGCGTCCAGCATCAGGCCGGTCAACAGGTCGGTCACGGTACACTCCATCCGGGCGCATACCGCCTTCACCTTGTCCATCGGCATCACCACGCGGATGTCGCGGAGGCCCGATCCGGGCAGTTTACGGCCCTTGATGTGATAGGCGGGGACGTTCTTCTCCAGCGCCCCTTTGCGGCCGGCGAAAACGGTCTTGAAACTGTCTTCCACCTCTTCCGGATCCGGGGCCTCGGAGGGATCCAGCACGAGGCTGGAATAGGAGATGGACACGCCATACTTCAGGCGCAGATACTCGCCCGTGAGGGTGAGCAGGAAGGTTTCGGAACCCGTTCCGTCAGCCAGGGCATGGAAGACGTCCAGGATGATGCGGCAGCCGTCGGCGCTCACCTTGTACAGGAAACCGCCGTTGTCGCTGAAATGGAACCGGTTCAACGGCGCGGCCGGCCCCACCTCGGGCTCCTTGTCCATCCGGCGGAGATGCCACCAGAACGCGCCGGCGCGGAGTTCGCACCGGAAGGTGGGAATCCGCTCGGACACCGTCACCAGCGCCTGCTGGAGGACGGCCAGGTCCACCGGCTCCGTGAGCGTGACGCTCATCCGGTACAGGGAAGCATAGTGCTTGCTCAGCGAGGCGGGATAAATGTTCGCCGCATTGTCGATCCGCATCCGGGCGGGAATGGTAAAGGACAGGTCCATCATAGCCGTAACGATTACGGCGACAAAGGTATCCGCCCGCAGGGAGCGCGGCAAAAAAAGGTGGTGAAAGGGGTGGAAAAGTGACGAAACGCCGCTATTTGTGGCGAATTACCGTCCTTTCCGAAGCCGCCCGATGGCGTTCTCCAGGCTTTCGGTAGGCTCGATGATGTTGTAATCCTTCCAGTAATCGGGATCCAGGAACTCCGCAGCCTTGTCGCTGAGGATGTCGATGGTGCGGAACGCATCGGCCCGTGCGATCGGGACGGCGGGCTCCCGGACGTCCGTCACGACGAGTTCGTTGACGGCGGCATAGGAGGTGGCGAAGAGGCGCTTCCGCCAGTCGCAGTTGAAGCGCATCGTGGACCGGAAATAGGACAGCCGGCTCTTCCCGTCCTGCAGGCGATAGTTGATGACCACGGAGAGTTCCCGCGGGGTGAGCCGCAGCGTGAGCGGTTTCCGGATGACCATCATCCGGGTGGCCTTGTTGATGTCGGACATGTCCAGGGACATCTCGATGCGGGTGAAGGAGAGGAGTTCCCGGTCGATGTAAAGGGTGCCGTTGTACAGCGCCCAGTCCACCTGCCGGTAGCCCGGACGGAACCGGATGACGAACTGGAGACGGTCGTTGATGTACGTGGGCATCCCCATCTCGAATTCGTAGAGGGCCATCTCATCCTTGTCGAAGAGGATCTCGAAGTTCTTCACTACGTCGAAGGTCATCGCCTGGGTGGGACCGCCCTGGACCTTCACGCTCAAGGTGTCGGCCTTGCGCTGGCTCAGCAGGACACGGCTCTTCTCCAGGGCCGTACGGTCCCGGTAGACCGTCCCGTCATAGCCGGTCTTGTACATCCGGGCGACGGCCTCTGAGACATAGATGTAGCGGTTGCGCTTGCGGACGGTTTCCCGGTAGAAGCACTCGAGCAGTTCGGGCTGCCTGCTGAAACGGTCCGGAATCCTGTCGATGGCGGCCCGGACGATCTCGTAGGGATCGCCGGTGATGATGGAGGCTTCCTCCAGGGTGAGGGATTCGGAGAGCATGCGGACCCGGAGCGCCTGTCCCGTGGGGTGCAGCGACTGGGTGCGGTAGCCCATATACGAGAATACGACTTCGGAGACCGGCTGGTCCGACTTGATGGTGAATCCGCCGTCCGCATTCGTGACCGTGGCGTAGTGCCGGTCCGGAACGGACACGTGGACCGATTCCATCGGGCGGCCGGTAGCGGCATCAACGACTGTTCCGTGAACGGAATAGCCCAGCCGGACGGAGTCAACCTGCGCGAAGAGGGCGGTTGAGCACACGAGGAATGCAATCAATATCAAGTACTTTCGCATGGAGCATCTGTTCTATGACACAAAATTAATCAATCTCTCGGGAAAAACAATTATTTCCGCTTTTTCCTGTTCGGATTCTCCCAGAATTCCCTATATTTGTAACAAGATAGTTACCAAGGCCTATGGACACACCCTTCCCGTATGACAAATTCGTGACCGGCAAGAATTTCATCGGCCGGAAAGCCGAATGTACGGTCCTGTCGAACCTCATCGCCCAGCATGAGCACGTGGCGCTCTACGAGCCGCCCAAAGCCGGGAAGACTTCCCTCATCCAGCAGGCGATGTATTCGATGCGCTACACCCAGCGGGCCATCACCGTGGGGCAGTTCTCCGTCCTGAATCTGCGCACCGTGGACGAGTTCCTCGCCCGCTACGGTGCCACCGTCATCCGGATGGTCGCATCGGCCCCCACGGAATACGCGCGCATCGTCCAGGATTACCTGGGCGGAACGCACTTCGTCTTCGACCCGGAAGCCTTTGCCAACTCGGACGAGATCCTTTCCCGCAACTGGGACCTGGACGAGGAGGATGTGAAGGCGGTCCTGCGGCTCCCCTTCCGGCTGGCGGCGGACCGCGGCAATCCCCTGCTCCTGGTGATCGACGAGTTCCAGAACGTGCTCGAGACCGAAGACGGCGACCGGATCCTGCGCCCCTTGGACGCCACCATCAAGGAGGAGGCGGAACAGGGACACAAGGGCTTTTCGTTCATTTTCTGCGGGTCCATGGTGAACGCGATGAAGCAGATCTTCGAGACCAGCCGCCTGTTCCACCGGTACGTCACCCGGGTGCGCCTCTCCTCCGTGGACGAGCGCGAGATCGTCGACCACGTGGTCCGCGGCTTCCTGTCCGGCGGCAAGGTGCTGGACAAGGAACTTCTCCTCGGGGCCTGCCGCCTGTTCCGTAACAACCTCTGGTACATCAACAATTTCGCCGCCATCTGCGATTCGATGTCCAAGGGATACATCATGGAGCCGGTCCTGGTCGATGCGCTCGGCTGCCTGCTTTCCATCCATGAACCGCGTTTCCGGGCGATGGTCTGCGGCCTCACCACGCACCAGGTGAACCTGTTGCGCGCCACGGCGGAAGGGAACGTGCGGTTCAGCGCCTCCGAGGTCATCCGCAAGTACGGGCTCAACTCCTCGGCCAATGTCAAGCGCGTGAAAGACGCCCTGATGAAGAAGGAAATCCTCGTATTCGACGAAGAGGACCAGCCGGAATTCCTGGACCCGCTCTTCGAATACTGGATCAAGAAGTATTATTTTGAACTGCCTGAATGATGAAAAGAAAGAAGATTGTCGTCCTCACCGGCGCCGGCGTGAGCGCCGAGAGCGGATTCGCCACCTTCCGCGACACCGGCGGACTGTGGGAACAGTATGACGTGAACGACGTCGCCTCCATCGAGGGATGGTACCGGAACCGGAAACTGGTGCTGGACTTCTACAACCAGCGCCGGGAGCAGTTGAAGGATGCCCAGCCCAATGCCGCCCACATCGCCATCGCCGGCCTGGAGGAGAAATATGACGTGGATGTGGTCACGCAGAACGTGGACAACCTTCACGAGCGTGCCGGTTCCACGCGGGTGCTCCACCTGCACGGGGAACTGACCAAAGTCCGGCCGGAGAACGGCCACTACGACCGGGATTACCGCACGGACCAGGTCATCGACGTGGGCTATGACAAAGTCTCCCTCGGCGACACCGCTCCCAACGGGTCGCAACTACGCCCGCACATCGTCTTCTTCGGCGAGGCCGTCCCGAACATCGAGAAGGCCATCGACCTGGTGGAGAAGGCCGATATCCTCCTGATCGTGGGCACGTCCCTCCAGGTGTATCCCGCCGCCGGCCTGTACCGCTATGCCCGGCCGGAGGTCCCGATCTACATCATCGACCCCAAGGACGTCCCCGTGCACGACCCCCGCATCACCCTGATCCGTGACGTGGCGACGAAGGGAATGGAAAAATTCATCGGGATGCTTGCAGATTAGCAAATTATTGCTACCTTTGCAGTCCCAATGAAAAAAGGAGGTGTAAAAGCATGATCATTGTCCCGATTAAGGAAGGAGAAAACATCGAGAGAGCCCTGAAGAAATTCAAGCGCAAATTCGAGAAGACCGGTACCGTTCGCGAGCTCCGCGCCCGCAAGAACTTCGAGAAGCCTTCCGTGAAGAATCGCATTGCTCATCAGAAGGCCGTCTACGTGCAGCAGCTCCGCCTCAAGGAAGAGCAGTAAGCCTTCGACTACACCTTACAACATAACGAGACCGCCCATCCGGACGGTCTCGTTTCGTTTTTATGTCTCGCGACGGCTAGTAGCGGACGATCGTCACGACCACCTTGCCGGCGTCCTTGCCGCGGACGACCTTCATCCGGAGTTCGCCGGTGACGGTGGTGCCGTGGCCGAGCTCGGTGAGCTTCGCCTCGATGCCGGGTTCGCCCTCGCCGATGAGGTCCGCCTCCGTGAGGTCGCCGTCCCAGAGGACGGGGCCGAAGGTGTGGTTGATCACCCAGTGGCCCGGGTCGATGCCCTCGAACACGTACTCGTCGACGCCTTCCTTGAGCATCACGCGCTTGCTCATCGCGTTGCCGCCGTAGCCGAAGTTGCCGTTGCCGCGCTTGTTGATCTCCACCTCGGCGCCCATGCCGTTCACGGCCTCGGTCTTCTCGCGGCAGTAGTCCAGCCCGCAGTCGAAGGATTCCACCTGGAAGAAATACTCGGGATCCACGTTGAGGCTGTGCAGCTTGAAGAAGTTGGCGTCGTACACGATGTAGCTGTTGTAGAGCTTCTTCTTCTCGATTCCGTAGCGGATGACGTAGCCGTCCGCGCCCGGGACCGGATCCCACAGGAGGGTGGCTTCACGGCGGTCTTCGGGGTTCCGGACCACCTTGACGTCCTTCACGACCGTGGACTTGCCCACGTCCGGATTGCCGAACACGCGGAGGTCCTTGACGCAGAACTTGGCGCCGTCATACGTGCCCAGGTTCGTGACCTTGACGTAGCGGGCGTTCACCGGCTTCGGGAGCTCGATGTAGACGTGGCGGAATTCCTGCTTGTTGTCCGGCTTGTCCGCGACCTTGGTCCAGGTGGCCTTGTCGGCGGAAACCTCGACGGTGTAGCACTGGTAGTGGGCCGGCGGGGCCTGCGGGGCGCCGAAACCGCGTCCCTGGGGCGCCGCGGCGCCGATGTGGTCGAAATTGACCTGGATGGCGCGGAGGTCCGCCACCTTCCCGAGGTCCACGCAGAAGTATTCGCCCGGGTCGCCGGTTTCCGCGGCCCAGCAGGTCATGAAGTCCTCGTCCACGCCTTTGGCGGGGGCGTAGTTCTCGAAGGTCGAGGAAACTTCCACCTTCTTCTTGTGCGACAGGAGCTTCCAGCCGGTCCAGTTGTCGCCCACGGGGCCCTTCCGGGAGCCCGGCCAGTACTGCGGCCAGTCGCCGAGGGCGGTTTCGGAATGCATCACGCCGTCCTTGTCCACGGCCGTCGGGTAGATTGCGAGCTCGGAGCCGCGTCCACCGCCGTAGTTGCCCGGGATCATGCAGATGGTCCACAACTGGCCGTTCTTGTCGTGGAAGGTGCTGCCGTGGCCGGCGCCCACCGCGAAACCGGTGGTCTTGAAGGTCAGCGGGTTATGCTCGGAATAGGTGAACGGGCCGGTGGGGGAGTCGCCCACGTACACGCCGTGCGAATAGGACAGGAACTCCAGGCCGATGGCGGCGTATTGGAGGTAGTACTTCCCGTTGTGCTTGGTCATCCAGGGACCCTCGATCCAGGGATATTCCTCCTCGAAGTAGTCGCGCCGGCCGTTGAAGATGGAATAGATCACGTCCTCGTTCCGGCGGCTCTCGAAGCCGTGCCGGCGGTGGTCCCCGAAGAACAGGACCTTGGGCTCGGAAATCTCCTTGAAGGTGGTCTTGTCCAGTTCCACGACCTTGAAGGGCATGATCTGGGACCAGCCGTAGTACATATACAGGTGCCCGTTGTCATAGAACAGGTTCGCGTCGCCGTAGCGGTCGCTGTCCAGGGTGCCGACCTGGACCCATTCGCCCTTGCGCGGGTCCACGGCCCGGAACACCCGCTTGTTGTTCATCGAGCAGCCGTACAGGGTGCCGTCCATCTCCACGACGGAGACCACGCCGCCCGGATAGTTCGGGGCGTCGACGTACGTCCAGTTCTTGAAGTCGGGGGAGTACCAGTAGCCCTTGCGGTGCGAGACGAACAGGAAGTAGTCGTCCTCGAAGATGAGGACGACAGGCTCGCCGCCCCGGTAGGCCCTTTCCTGGCCGATGACGATGTCCAGCGGATTGCAGAAGGTCTCTTTGGGCTGCGCGGCGGCGCTGAGCGCCAGCAGCAGGGCTGCGGCCGTGGCGAAGAGGAAGTGCGTGGTTTTCATCGAATTGACGGTTAATCGGTTATCGGAAATAAATATCGGTAAAAAAATGGAAATCCGTATGGATTTTTTCCTAAATTTGTAAAAAATACATAAAGCCTGATATGAAACGAATCCTTGTCACCCTGGCGGCCGCCCTCCTGGCCGTCTCCCTCTCCGCCCAGATCCTTCCCGGAGAGCAGGCACCGCCCGCCAATCCGGGCCAGCGCAACTTCGGCGGCATGCGGCCCGCGAACCGGAACCGCGACACCACCGGCATGGCCGCGATGATGCGGGCCCGGATGGCCGAGATGAACCGCATCCGCACCCTCTCCTTCGACGAGCTCTCGATGAGCGATCCCTTCATCTATCCGGATCCGGTCACAAAGACCTACTACCTGACCTCCTCCGGCGGCCGGATGTACAAGAGCAAGGACCTCAAGACCTGGGAAGGCCCCTACAACATCATCGACATCAAGGGGTTATGGCTGGAAAGGGCCGGTTTCGCCGCCGCGGCGGAAATCCACAAGATCGGCGATTACTACTACTACGCCGGCACTTGGAGCGACCATTCCGACCTCATCCAGCAGGTTCCGCGCCGCTACAACGTCCCGCACAACCAGACCTATCTCCTCCGCTCCGACAAGCCGGAAGGACCGTACAAGTCCTTCGCCGTCACGCCGGGCTATGACTACCAGCCCCGCGACTGGGACTGCATCGACGGTACCCTGTACGAAGAGAACGGCCATATCTACATGATCTTTGTCCATGAGTGGACCCAGATCATCGACGGAACCATGGATTACATCGAACTGGCCCCGGATCTCTCCTACACCATCTCTGAGAAACCGGTTACCATGTTCCGCGCCAGTGAGCTGCCCTGCTGCGGCGAGATGAACGGCCTTGGCGAGGCCACTTTCGGCATGAAGATGCCCGGCTGGGTGACCGACGGCCCGCAGATGTTCCGTACGCAGACGGGCAAGCTGGGCATGCTCTGGTCCACCTGGGGCAAGGAGCGCTACTTGCAGGCGGTGTGCTATTCGGAATCCGGCACCATCGCTGGCCCGTGGGTACAGGAACCGGAGCCGTTCCTGGCGAACAACTCCGGTCACGGGATGCTTTTCCGTACGTTTGAAGGGAAACTCGTCTATATCGTCCACCACGTGGAGGGCAACGGCCCGCGCAAGCCCCAGATGTGGAGCGTGGACGATTCCGGTGACAAGCTGGTCCTGCTGGACCGCTGGTATCCGGAGTAGGAGATTACTCCATCAACTTCTTGTATTTGAAGCGCTTGGGCTCCACATCGCCCAGGCGCATCTTTTTGTTGGCCTCGTACTCGGAATAGTTGCCGTCGAAGAAGACGACCTGGGAGTCGCCCTCGAAGGCGAGGATGTGCGTGGCGATACGGTCCAGGAACCAGCGGTCGTGGCTCACCACGACGGCGCAGCCCGCGAAGCCGTCCAGGCCTTCCTCCAGCGCGCGGATAGTATTGACGTCCACGTCGTTGGTCGGTTCGTCGAGGAGGAGGACGTTGCCTTCGTCCTTCAGGGTGAGGGCCAGGTGCAGGCGGTTCCGTTCGCCGCCGGAGAGGACGCCGCACAGCTTTTCCTGGTCGGCGCCGGAGAAATTGAACCGGGACACCCAGGAACGGGCGTTGATGTCGCGGTTGCCGAGCCGCACCCATTCGGAATTGCCGGCGATGGTCTCATAGACGGTCTTGTCCGGGTCGATGGACTTGTGCTGCTGGTCCACGTACGCGATCTTCACGGTGTCGCCGATCTCGATGGTGCCGCTGTCGGGCTGCTCGATGCCCATGATCAGGCGGAAGAGGGTGGTCTTGCCGGCGCCGTTCGGGCCGATGACGCCCACGATGCCGGCCGGCGGGAGTTCGAAGGTCAGGTGCTCGAACAGCACCTTGCCGTCGTAGGCCTTGGACACGTCGTTGAAGCGGATGACCTTGTTGCCCAGGTGCGGTCCGTTGGGAATGTAGATCTCGAGGTTCGCCT
>JAEEGK010007809.1_pt1 | contig 25440 bp, 17 predicted proteins | sample 8958771 | NCBI WGS metagenome assembly JAEEGK01 (sample SAMN16246547, study PRJNA631951) | gut metagenome | biome: gut microbiome; feature: rumen; material: SC-attached | host: Bos | place: Iran: Karaj | collected 2018-10
GCTAGCATCGGCATTTGCACATGTAATATTCCCTCCGGATTGCGGAGTCAGCGTCCGGCCACTTCCAGCCCAGTACTTGGACCCCACAGCAAACAGGTTAGGAATAGTGCCGTCATTTTGACGTGCGACAATAAAAGCAACCGCAGCTTCGGAAGGAATTCTCCAACGTCCAGCAGGATAACCGGCTTCTTGATACGTGGCAGCTCGTTTAACTGCAGTCTCAAACGTCATATTTGTAGTCGATGTTGCATTCAAACCCGAACTCACCAACAAGCGAGGAGCGATGATGTTTCGATCTTCCACACTCTGTGAGGTAATTGAAATCTGTTCAGGTGATTTCCAGGCAGTAGCTGTAGGACCATCAGAAGTAAGATACTTATAGAAATTCGAAGCTGTATTCCACGAATCCCCGTATACGGAGGAACTCTCAACTCTTGGATCTCCTATCCGATATTCAACATAATCCCCATTAGCTAGATATTCATTATTATGATTATTCGTATTGAACGAGGAAATATCAATTAATGTTGTGAAGAAATTTCTGCTGATTGACTCGTCAAGATTGTAGAATCCTCCGATTACTGTTCCATATAGACCCGTCTGGTATGTGGTACTATATGCATAATCAACATTTTGACTTGTACCGCCATTCCATCCCGTGTTACAGTGTCCATAATAGTTAGAGTCCTGGCCATTTGTTGAACGATAACGGAGATAAGGCCTGTGAGTTCCTCCAAATGTAGCGTTGGATACGTGCCCAAAGAATCCATTGACAAATACGTCTCCAACGTGAGAGTAATCACATACCATTCTAATGGAGGGATTCTGGACAAACGAAATATCCTGAGAACAGCCGTCAGCGTTTGTAATCGTTGCATACACAGTAATAGAACTGTATTTGTTGTCCAATGAACGCTGGAATGTGATATAGCCTGGATTCTCTTTGTTTATGGTAATGGTGCCATCATTTGTATTCACCGTCCCCGTATCTTCCGTAATGGTTCTGTTAAGAGTCTGTGTCTGCAAAGGATTGGAGTTAGAATTCACATAATACTCTATACTCTTTATCGTCACGGAATAGATAGGGGCACTGCTGACATAAGTAAAGTAAACCTTCTGCTCATTGTTGATGGTCTGCTCCGGATGATCTATAACCAGGTACTTATATGTAACTAGTTGTCCAGGCACTACACCCTGCCCACCGCCGGTTGCACTCTCGTTCATCCAGGGAATTATTTCATAGTCACATTCAGGAATAATGACAATACTCTCTTTGTCTGCACCGCCCAGCGAAGCCACCCTTACGAAGGTGCGGTAGTACTTGTTTCGCTGGAGGTCCATAGTACCCACATTGGGATTCAGCTGGTACTTTCTGTACCTGTGATTGCTCTCGCCACGGATTCTCCAGGGAATACGGAACACTACGGATGTTGCGTAATCGCTGAGGTCGCTCCATGCGCAGGGGTAGGAGTAGAAGGGAACGTGGCTGTAGGTGAAGTCTTCATGACCGGTGATGAGCTCTGAAGGATCAAGCTCAGTAACGGCTCTTGAACCGTAAGTAATATAGTCCGATGTCTGAACAACGTATTCACCGTCCACCTTGCCGCGTTTAACTGCATTGGACATGCTGATACCTATACCGGCATCATGGACCGGTTCCCAGATCTGGCCGGCCTCATCCTCAAATTCGTCCGGGATGAGCAGGAAGAACTGAATCTTGGCGGCGGCACGGGATACCTTGATACGCCCTGTGGCGCTACGGTTATCTCCCACTGTGGTGAGGGTTACGGTAGCAATCTCGTCTGCGGACATCACAAAGCTGCTCTGGACAGTCTGGGCGGTGAAGTCGTTCTCCACCACCAGTTCTTTAAGGGATGCAACATCCGTATGGCCACTGTAGCTCAGAGGAGCATTGCACACTACAAACAGCTGACAGGAGCCGGAAACGGTGCTCCCGAACATCCTGTTGGCATCTGCATCTGTGAAGAAGACCTTCACTTTATAGATTGTGCTGTCTCCCTCCGCTACAGCCTCTGCACCACGGCCAAGAGCCATGAATACGGCATCGGAATTTGTGGCACCATTGGGGTAGAAGAAGCAGTCTACGCTTTTGACGAGATTCTCGTTATAGGCGTCTGCGCCGCGGCTGCTGTTGGCCTTGGTGGCAAGCGCCGGGTTCAGGCCACTGAGGGTAATCTCTATGCAATGGTCCGGAATCCCCCCGGTAGAAGGCTGGGATTCTCTTCCGCATCCCGTCCAGAAAAGGAGCGGGAGCAGCAGGGCTGTCATTACTTTGAATATGCTTTTCATCGTTCCTTTCATTTTAGTTTGCATTCTGCCAGATGGTCCATTCGGTAACGCCTGCCATCTCAACCAGGTTGAGTGCGACGACTGCGTCGCCGGTGGCGTCTATATAGTAGATTCTCAGTTTTGCGTGGCTGGTAACTGATGCCTCAGTGTTAACAGGTTTGATATAGATGTAGTTCATCACTTCCGGGTCTATGGCATTACGTATGGATGCTACGCGGTTGCCGTGCTCGTCGAGGATGAAGTTGCCGTTCTCGTCACAGAAGCCGAATGCAGCGTCGCCAACCAGAGAAGCCTGCCAGGATGCGTACTTACCGGCACCCAGCTGGAAGAAGAACTTGCCCATACGGTTGTTGATGTATACGTTGCCACTGGCATCTGCATAATCTATGAATGAAGAATCATAGGTGAGCGGCTGGATAACGTCATTGACGTTGGCATTGTAGTCGAACTCGAATTCCCTCAGGTCCCAAGGCTGAGGAACAACCTCCAGCTCAATCTTGTCACCCGCAACAATGAGATTTATGTCATATACGCGGCCGCCTTCCAGATCTGTGATGATTTCTCCGCTCAGGTGAGGGGCGTTGTCGTCATTATAGTTCACAGTGGCTCCGGTAAGGGTAGAACTGGTTATTTCCCAGTCTGTGGCAGAATCGTCCTGCCAGTCATTACCCCACCCAGGATTGGTCCAGCTGCCCCAGCTGTTCCATTCCCCCCACTCTTCAGTAAAGGTATAATTGGACTCACGACTGGCATTGTTATTATACGCACTGTTCCAGTTATTGTTATTAGTTGTCCTTACCTTTATTTCTTCGGAGTTACGAGTACGGGTGCGAGTACGCGAGATTGTCCTGGTCTGCTTTTGTATAATAGTTCTTGACTGTCTTGCCGTAAGGGAGCCTCCTACATTCAATTTATGGTAATCGATTGTAACTGCAATACGGTCACCGGAAGCGGATTCTCTGGGAATTACATAAAGGAAATAGCCGGACATAAGGTCCTGGGCATCTTCCGCAATGCCGGTATATGTCTCAAAATTGCTCTGTACGGTTGCGGCAGGCACATACTGAAGAGACTGGGAAAGGACGTTGCTGCTATTAAGCACATATTCCGGAGTGGAGCCGCTGAAGCGGGCGGTGTTTATCCAGGTGGGATTGTAGGAAGTAGCATTGTCCAGCACAAGGGTGCCTCTCTGGTTGAAACCCTTCAAGGTGACTTCTTCCACCAGGTAGCGCTGGCCGCTTACATCATATCGTGCACTACCTGCACTCTCTGTTCTTGTACGGTAGCGTGTCTGAATTATGGTTTCGGTTTCTGTCTGGGTTTGCGTTGCATGATAATATCTGACATAATAAGTGGTTTGGTTCCACCAATTACCCTCAGTCTCATTAGATCCAGTACGATAATACTCTGAAGTATTCGCCACTTTAAACACCGGATCTCCTACCACAGATGTTGTCTCACCGTCTATGGGATCCCCGGCCAGTCCGTTAGTGGAGGAGGTGGTTCCCAACTGGATGAGATTCCTCACTTCTCCCGGAAGCGTACCCTTCACGTTCAGGCGAACCTTTGCCACGGCGTGGCGGAAGTGGAAGTCAACGGTGCCTTCGGGGTTGTAATCGTCCTTCTCCATATTCTTGTGAGGGTCGCCGGCGGTGTTGGTGCCCCAGAGGATGTCCCTCTGCTTCTCCAGTTCACTTACGGAGAGGTTCTGGGCAACGAAATTGTCATACTGTATAGTAGGAACCTTGCCGTCATAATGCACCAGGCCATTCCAGGTATCCCAGGGGGCATATGCCAAAAGTGTGAGATTCTCGTTGGCGCTTGTAGGCCAGAATTCTGCCGTGCCGGAGTTTTCCCAGGCGGATGCTTCATACTGGAACTTGCGGTTCTTGAGCACCATGCCGAATTTTGTGTAGGCTGACGAGTCCTTGGCAGAAGAGTATTCCTCAGTGCCCGTATAGAAGGCGTAGACACCGAATCCGCGGGACTGAAGCTCAGCATTGTCGATGTCGGTAATGTCGCTGACAGCTTTGGTCATAGGAGTCCAGCCGTCCGGGAGAGATGCCGTGGCTTTGACTTCCACATTGCTCTTGTGATAGATTCCAGGTATCGCACGCGGGTGCTGCTCTTTCTGGCAGGAAAGAGCGGCCGCCACGAGCGAAAGCAATGCCAATATTCTGAGAGTCTTCATAAGCGCTAATTGTCCATAATCACGTCCTCGCCTGCATCAAGCCAGTCAACTACGTCGGCAGTTACCTTGATCTGCTTGAGGTCCAGAGTAATGTTGTAGGTATATATCTTGCCTGCCTTCCAATCATACACGGTGGTGGTAGTGAGGGGTGCGGACAGGGTGTTGCCGAGGTAGGAGTAGTATTCCCCCGTTCCCATATTCTTGCGGGTCACGTCGAAGTTAACCTCGATGGTCGCCCCTGTAAAGAAGGTATGGGGGATCATCAGAAGGAATTTGTTCACGTCCCAGGTGTCGGTGGAAGAGTTATAGCAGACGTCGGCGGTCACTCCGGAAGTATAGTTCGGGCGCCTGGGCACCAGGGATCCTACGGGCCAGGTTGGAGTTACGGTCGTGCGGCCGGTGGCGGTTGTGGTGCTGAAATCCGGCACAGGGATGCACTGACCGAACACAGCCACGTTTTTGAACACTATGTAGTTGATCTTCAGATCTACTTTGTCGTTGCCGCCGGTATCAAAATTCACACTCTTCACACGGATCTGGCTGAGTGCGTGATGGAAGAAGAACTTCACCTTGCCGTTGGCATTGCCTGTAAGCCCCTGGGCATTATTGGCTGTCCAGACAGCCTTGCTCTGCTCCAGACAAAGGTCGGAAACGCAGAAATCTATCTGGTCGTCGGAGTTTTCCGGCACCACATAATAGAATCCCACCATACCTTCGCGCTCAGAACGGTTGTCCAGGAAGGGTTCCACGATGGTGTTTTCAGTTGCGGCACCAGTGGTATTCAGTTCGTTCCAGGGATAATATGCGATGAAGGATATCTTGTCGAGGTTGTTGCGGGGCCAGAAGCGGGAGTGCTCGTAGTCGTAGGAGTATGATCCGTTATCTTCATCGATTGATACCGCCTCGTTGTAGAAGAGGTTGGGAGCATTATATACGCCGGAACCCCTCTTCCATGTGCCTGCAACACCGGCTTCCTGCGGGTGGAAGTACCCGAATACGCCCATGCTGGTGCCGCTGTTGAGGTGTCTCTGCTGCCCGGTTGTGGCGACATCCCCGACAAAAAATGTGGTATCAGCTTTCGTGCGGGTATTGCGGCTGGTATACCAGGAGAAGCCGATAGGCGAGTCCTCTTTCAGCACATCGCTTTCATTTGTCTCCACCTTGGCGCAGCCTATGGCAGCCAGAGTAGCAAGAAGCATTATATATGTCGTTCTCTTCTTCATCATTCGGGAACTGAGATGTTATTGTTAGCTACCGTCCAGTCGTCTCCAGACTCCACGATCTCCTCGAACTCTATGCGGTCCAGACCTGCCGTAATCTTATATATGTAGTGCTTGCCGGCTTCCCAGGCAGTGACGCCATAACGCTTCGCGGGATCGGCGTTGGTATTGTCGAACAACTTCACCGAGAACGAGTCGCCCGTGTAAACGATGGGTTCCGGATGAGTGGGATCCGACGAAGCGAAGGTTATATCGTAGTTGAGGGTGAAGGTCGCGTCGGAGTTGATGTCCTGAGGTATCACCAGCAGGCGGAGGAGGGTGGCCTCATGCACGTCGAGGTCGCTCTGGGAGATGTTGTACTCGGTGCCCACGCCGCTCCAGACGAACGGGATTCGGGAGGGATTCTCCAAGGTGCCGGTCTTCTTGATATGGGTGAGGGAAAGCGTGTTCAGTTTCGCACCGGTTCCTTCCGTAAGCTGGAACTCCACCAGGGCAAGGGCGTGCTTGAAGATGAAATTCACCTCTCCGTCGGTAACGGCTCCGTGGCCGCCGGCATCGTTTTTATAGAGGTCCTTCTGGGGCACTGCAAACATCAGGTCGGTCTGGTTCGCAGGATCCTCGGCCTGCGTGAAGACGGCCTTGGGGATACCGTTGGTGTCGTTGTCGTAGGCGGTGGTCGTGCCGGCCTTGTAAAGGGTCAGGCCCGATGCGTTCCTGGGATAGTACGCCCAGAAGCTGAGGCGGTCGATGGCATCGCTCTCGGCGTTGGAGCCATGCTCGTTGGGCCAGTATTTGAGGGGGCTGTAGGTCCAGCTGCCGTCGTTCTGCTTGGTGACGGCCTGGGCATACATGAAGTCGGGGGTGTTGGCGCCGGCCGTGGAATCCGCCGCCCATGTGGAATCATCGTGATAGAATCCGTAGACGCTGATCACAGACCCTGCCGCGAAGTCCGCGCCGGGGGCCACATAAGTCGAATCTGCCTTCGTGCCGGTAGGACGCTGGCCATAGGTGGAGAAGGATACGGGCACAGGCACGGCCTCAGGCGTCTCCGAGCTCACTTTCGCGCAGCCCGACAGAGCCCCGCCGACTGCGAGAATCCCCAGGATGTATTTCACTTTTTCCAACATGGTCGTTGTCTTTTTTTTTCTTTTCTTGGGACCCATCCGGGCGGTCAGGCCCGGGATGGGTAAAGCATTATGGTGTAAAGATAATGAATATTTTAGAGATTGCTAGGAAGGCCGATTTCGGTATTGGTCGTATCCACCATCTCACCGGCATCGACAACGCCGTTGCCGTTTGCATCGTTCCAAACCTGGTTGGTGCCGATCTCCCAGTCTTCAACCTCTGCCGAGAACTTGACATCGTTCAGGCCAAGGATCATCACAATGTTGTACTTGGTGTTCTTCTTGATCTCTGCGAACTTGATGCGGCCCCAAACGGTCTGGGGAACCTCGGAGTACTTCTTGGTGCCAAGCTTCTCATCATAGGTCCTTACGATGTAGGAGATCTCAACGTCCACGACGGGCTTGGTGCCGGGAACAAGGATGATAGGATTGCTCTCTTCCTGGTAAACGTTGACTGCAGTTGCGGTAACGCCGACGGGCAGGGATGCAAAGTCGGTAACAGTTGCGGGCTCCTTGAGACGATTTGCGATTTCGCTATCCGGGTTGGATTCATCGTAAGTCGTTGTTGCAGGGTCGTCAATCAGGTTGGTGATGGTCTGCTTGAACTGGATGTTCTGTGCTGCACCGTCAAGAGTGAAGACACCGGTGTAGAGGTCAAGCTTGCCGGTCATGTCGGCTGCTGCATAGGAAATGTTGTTGCCGTCGATATCGGTAACAGGCAGGCCGGAAATGGCATCCACCTCAGGAGCACTGCCGATGACAATCTTGGAGATGGTGATCTTGGTGCCGGTAGCGGTGCCGAAATCGTTGGTAGGAGCGACAGTCTCTGCATTTGCCTTGACTACGAGGCCGTTGGCCACGTATGCGGGATCATCAGCAGGATCTGCATAGGTAGAAGTGCCTTCCCATGAACCACCGAGCTTTGCAAGGAGGTGCTGGAACTTGAAATGAACCGTGTTCGTGGAGCGGGTAAGGTTGTTGTTGACGGTGTAAGTTACAACAGGATTCAGAGGATCGGTGGTGTCGATGTTCTTGGTCTTGTAACCCCACATAAGGTCCACGTTGGGTTTATCCTTGGAGAACTTGTAGTTCACAAAGTTGTGGAGGTGGGTAGGGCTGGAAGGATCGTTGGGATCGTCATTGGCAACAGCCTTGCTGAATCCGGTGATGCCGTAGGTGTTGTCGGCAGCGGCTGCTTCGGGATTTGCATAAGGAGCATAAGCGAAGAAGCTCACCTTCTGTGCATCTGCGGTCTGGCCGTTGGTAGGGTTAGGCCAGTACTTGACAGGAGAGTAGACCCAGTCAGGATTGGAATAGGTGACCTGCTGGTTGTACATGAAGTCGTCGGTAGCGCCTGCATCGTTGGCGGCATCTTCGAACGCATCAGTTCCGGTGTAGGTTGCGAACACGCCGAAGCCGAGGGTCTTGAGAGAGTCAAGGTTCATGTCCTCGGTGGGACCGGCTTTGGTAATGGTACGGCCGCTGTAGGCGCCGAAGGTAACGGCTTCCTGATCGGTCACGCTAACATAAGTCTCGTTCTTTGAGCATCCTGCGCTCATCACGAGGGCTGCAATGGCAGCGAAGATGAAATACTTTTTCATATGTTATAACTTAATTATATGCTGATTAAACATTCTTACTTATTCTTGGGCAGATCAACGTTGGTGGTGCTTTCTGTGCTCCAATTATCGACAGTGGCGTCAAGTTCGATGGAGGTGAGGCCAAGGAGGATGTTCAGGTTGTACTGCTTGCCCTTGACAAGGGTAAGAGCACTGGTGAAGTCCTTGGAAATCTTGTTCTCAACAACGGAAACGCCGCCGTCCAGGTTTGCATCCTGAGTGCATACATAGTAAACGATCTCGACACCTGTAATGGTGGTGGCAGGAGAAGTGCTGGGGATGAGCATGATGTCGATGGTCTTGTCAAGACCGTCCTCATCTACACCCGCGATGCTGGGATATGCGGTAGGGGCTGCATCAACAGAAATGGTTTCAGGAAGAGGTGCAACGTTGAACTCGGCAGCGGAAGTGGAAACATTCCATGCACCGGTATAGAGATTGAGCTTGCCCTCAGTGCCGATGGTGGTGCCTACGAGCTTGATGCTCTTGACAACGACCTTGGTGGTTGTAGGGTTGACTGAAGATTCAGCTGCGACCTGGTCAATAACGTCCTTGATGTCGATAGCGACTCTTGAAAGGGCATGCTTGAAGAGGATTTCAACCTTTCCGCTAGTCGTCTGCTTGGTGAGATTCTCGAGGGGGTTGCCGACAGTGCCGATGGTGTTGCCTTCAACGTCGGTGTACTGTGCTGCCATTACGCCGTAGAGGAGGTCGATCTGCTCTTTGGCAGAGGCGGGAACCTTGAAGGTGAGCTTTGCATCTTCGGCCATCTGGTTACCGGTCATGGCAATGATGCCTTCGGTAGCAGCTACGCCGGTGCCATCTTTAACAGTGCTCTCAGTGGCTCCGTTGATGGCGAGGTTCTCTACGAAAGGAGCGTATGCGAGGAAGGTGAGTTTGTCGGTGTCGGTGCTGACTGCGGATGCGCCATGCTCGTTGGGCCAATACTTGACAGGGCTGTAGGTCCACTTGGTAGATGCCCATGTGACCTGCTGGTTGTACATGAAGTTTGCCTTGATGTCGCTGGCATAGTCAGCAGCATTGGTGTAGTAACCGAATACGCCGAAGCCAAAAGTGCTGGCCTTGAGGGAGTCGGTGTCGATGGTGTAGTAGTCCGTAGCAGATACCGCCTTAGTGGAGACGGCTTTACCAGCATACACGCCGAACGAAACAGCTTCGTCAGGAGTGATCTTGACAGTGTCCACCTTTGCGCAAGCGCAGAGGACAAGTGCTGCAGCAGCAGCGAGAATCATTGAATGTTTCATAATGCTTTGTTTGAATTTGTTTAACTTATTTTTCTGTTTTTGGGACCTATCCGGGCGGTCAGGCCCGGGTAGGCATAGATCTATTAATGGTTGATAGGAAGATCAACATTCTGAGCAGCGAGGACATCCCAGTTCTCAACAGTAGCGGCGAGTTTGACAGAAGTGAGGCCGAGAGTAATCTTAATGGTATTGGCCTTGCCTGCCTGGAAGCCACTTGCGAAGGTGATATCCTTGGTAATAACATTCTGAACACGTGAGAATCCTGCTACAAGGTCGGTATCTTCGGTGGTCACATAGTAGGTAATCTCAACCCTCACAGTAGTGGAGGAATTCTTAGGGATGAGGGTGAAGTAGTAGTTGTCATTTGCAAATACATTCTTCTCGGTTTCAGTAACACCTGCGACGGACTGGACTTCATCATTACCACTGTCCTTAATGGTGCTGTTAAGGTCATCTCCGGTGACCACGAGAGTGGCGGAGGAACCGCTTTCGCTTTCCCACTTAGGAGTGTTGGCAGCAGTGTTATTCAGATTGAGAACACCGGAAGTGCTTACAGGGAGATCAACGATACGGATCTGGCTCACGGTAACCTTGGTAGGGCTTACAAGAGAACCACCTTCAGCAACCTGGTCAAATGCTCCGATAATCTTGAGGGCAAGACGGGATGTTGCATGCTTGAACAAGAAATTAAGGGTGTAGTCATGTGCAGGCTTGGTGAGGTTGAGAAGAGGCATGCCCTCTGCCACCTCCACAGTTGTGTTGTGGACATCGGTATAAGATATGCCGCCGGTAGGAGCCACAGCCCAGAGAAGATCCACGGACTCGGAAGGATCGGTAGAGATCGTGTAGGTCACTTTGGGATCGGTAGTGGCATTATTGGCAGTCAGGCCGGTGATACCGGTGGAGCCGTAAGCTTCTTTGTGGTTAACCCAAGGAGCATAAGCAAGGAAAGAGAGCTTATCAGCATTCGCAGGGCCGCTAGCGCCGTTATTGTCGTTGATGGTTTCGTTGGGCCAATACTTTACAGGGCTGTATGTCCAGGCAGCGGTGCTGACCTTAGTGTTATACATGAAGTTAGGGCCAATAGTTGCGGCGTAGTCGCCACCATCGGAATAAGTTGCGAATACACCGAATCCTTCTGTCTGGAGAGATACGGTTGACTCAGCACCGTTAGTAGTAATAGTACCAGGAGTACCAGCTTTTGTGGTCTTGGGAACATAAACCCCGAATGAGACGGGCTCATCAACAACGGGCTTTACGGTTTCAACCTTTGCGCAAGCGCAGAGGACAAGTGCTGCAACGGCAGCGAGAATCATTGACTTTTTCATAATGTTTTAATTTTTATTGTTTTACTTTTTTTCGTTTTCTGTTTCTGGGACCCACCCGGGCGGTCAGGCCCGGACGGGCAATATTACTTTTAGGAATTGTTCTGGGGGAGATCAACATTCTGTCCTGCGCCGGTGGTCCATGCGCCAACCTCGGTAACGCTGAAGCTGGTGTTGGTCAGGCCGAGCTTTGCAAGAACATCGTAGGAAGTGCCGCCTGCGAAGGTGATAGCAGCGGTGCTGGTCTTCTTGATCTTGTTCTGAACCATGCTATAACCATTATTGATGAGGGCGGCATCTTCGGTGATTACCCAGTAATTGGCAATGATAATGAAACTGCCGCTTGCAATTTCGCCGGGGATAATCATGGGAGTGATAGTATTCAGGGCAGTTGCAGCCTCAGTGACATTGAATCCGGTCTTACCATTTACGGTAGTAGTAGAAGAGAAAGACGAAGTATTATAGGTAATATCGGTCTCTCCGCTCTTGTTGGTCCAGCTTCCGTCGTTCAGGCTGAGGGTACCGGTCTTGGTGCCGGCGGCCTTGAGCTCGAGGCTTTCGAGGATGATCTTGGTGTTGGAATCAAGATTTGCGGTGGTGGGATTGACGGCGTCAACGACAGCCTGGACCTTCACGTTCAACTTGGCGAGGGCGTGATTGAAAACGAAAGCGACAGTACCGGTGATGCTCTGCTTGGTCTGGTCCTTCATAGGATTTGCCCAGAGAAGGTCGATCTGCTCTTCGGGCTTGGAAGGAACAGTGAAAGTGATGGTAGGAGCACCGGCAGTATTGTTGTTGGAAATTGCAGTGATACCCTGGCCTGCTTCAGGAACATTGGTGGTAGGAGCACCGGTCGATGCGGTTACGGCAATGTGGGGAGCATAAGCGAAGAAGCTCACCTTATCTTCAATGGTACCGGACTCAACGACAGTTGCATTCTTACCGTTAGGCCAGTACTTAAGAGGGGTGTATTCCCACTTTTGAGGATAGAGAGTGGTGTTAGCACTATCATTGTACTTAACCTTCTGGTTGTACATGAAGTCAGGCTTGTAGCTGGCGGCCCAGGCATTGTCGAGAGTGTAGTAACCGAACACGCCGAAGCCATCGGCAGAAGTCTTCAGGTTGGCGGTAGTGATGTCACCATAAGTTGCCTTGGTGGCGGCATTTCCTGCGTAAACACCGAATGCTACGGGCTCGTCTTCGACGACCTTTTCGGTTTCGAACTTTGCGCATGCGGTCAGCGCGAGTGCTGCAACTGCAGCGAGGATCATGATCTTTTTCATAATGCTTTTTGTTTTTATGTTTTGTTACTTTCTTTCAATTTTGTTACATTGGTATCTCAACGGTTTCTCCTTCTTCCCAATCCTCCACAGTGGCGTCCATACCGCTCGATTTGCCATCCGGAGGCACTACATCGGGCAGATCCGTGATGGCGGGATCGGTCACGCTTCCGATTACAAGCCTGTAGAGGGCACGGTAACCGGGGTTGGGATCGAGGAGCTTGAACTTGTTACCGGTATTGAATGTATACTTGGCCGTAGTGACATTGTCGATCAGCAGGGCGCTCACGTTGAGGGTGGAGTCACGCTTTGCGCTCGGAGTCTCACCGTTCGGAAGTCCGAAGGTGGTGATCATGCCGTCCACGTGACCGATACGGCTGGGCGTGTCGTCCATCGTAAGTTTCCAATCGCTGATAATCTGGATGGCTTCTTCACCGCCGGTCACCCCCTGGGTGATCTCGAATGACTTGGCCATACCGCTAGTAGTTGCGCGGACGGACTTCAGCAAGTCTGCCTTCTCGGCGTAGATAGACACCCACATCTGGCTGACGATATTCTTCGGATAGACCGGGATACGCACCGTGTAGTATTCTACGCGCTCCTGATAGTAGGTTATCTCGTTTTCGCCGTCTCCAGCCTTGGTGCCGGCATTGGAGGCAGCCATCATCTTCTTGAGGTAAGTGTAGTAGTACTGGTAGTCCTCGGTCATCTTGGTAGTGATCTCGAATTCGTCGGAAACACCTGCGCAGATAACTTCAGGGTTCTCAACGACTTCTTCCTCAGGACCGCGGGTAACCCAGGAGGCAGAGGTGGGACGGAGAGTCGTTTCAGCCTCGGTGAAGCTGGTCATGTGCTCGAACTGCATCTTCCAGTACTCTTCGGGGCTCTGGGTGATCATGTACATCTTGTAGCGTCCCACAGGCAGCTGGACCTCGCAGGAGTCGACATTTGCCGTGGTGAGGGTGGTGTAATACTCACCGTCGCGGAAGAAATACATGGTCACGCCGCTGGGCTTCACTCCCTCAGGGTAAGCAGATACGCTCCAGATGCACTTCACGATCACCTTTACGGTAGAACGGTAGATGTTCTCGAGCGGACGGCGTTCACATCCGGCGAGCATCGCAAGTGCGGCAAGTACGATTATCCACAGTCTCTTTCTCATCTTGCGTTCCTCCTCTCTGTGTTGAAAATATACTTAACGCTGATGCCGGCCTTGGTGGGACCGAACCAGGTAAGCTTACCGTGATGCTGGTAGATGAGGTGCTGGTCGGTGGAATCACCCGCATAATAGCGGTAGTGCGTGCCCATCCAACCTGCGCCCACGTAAGCGTCGAGCCTCCAGGCACGGCCGAGCTTCCATGCGTAGCCATATTCGAGGCCTACGGTCTGGAATTCACCCTGCCAGCCTTTGTGCTTGGGTTCGATATCGTAGTATCCGGCGCCCAGGTCGATGCCCAGGAAGTGGCCGGAGAGAATATCCATAGGATCATTGGCATCGTGACGGCTCAGCCAGCGGCGTGCGCCGATGTCCCACTTGAGGATCTGCCAGGCCTGGTCGTTGGCTTTGGTCAGCCACCAGGGGAAAGTGTACTCGGCGAAAGTGCTCCATTTCTTGCCGATGGGGAGCTCGACCGAGAAGTTGGGAGTAAAGCGGAATCCGTCCGCTACCCCGGCAAGGTCGTAGACGACATTCGTCGAAACGGCGAAACGAGGATAGCGGGTGGGGAGAACCGGTGCTACGGGAGCGACAGGTTCGGCGGGTTCCTGAACGGGCTCCGTGAGGGCGGGAACGACGACGCGGGTGGTATCATTCACCTTGAGCGTGTCGCCGACCTCGACGGTCTCGTCTTCAACAGTAATATCTGCCGGCTCGGCAACAGGCACGGCCGGTTCTGCAGGCGCTTCATTGTAATCAACGGTTACGCGGGCATAGCGCAGACCGGGGAAGACCTCTTCGAAGAGGTGTTTCCACTCAGGAAGTGCACGCATCTTCGCCTCCTTCGCATCCGGTGAAGCGTTGGAAACGATAATGGAGAGAAGCTTGTCGCGGGATGCATCTGAGAGGGCAGGGTCGCTATCGACAGCGACACGGAGATCTTCCCAGGCCTCGCCGGCAGAATGTACTGTGATTTTTCCTGCAAGGGCAGGATATTCTTTAACTATATAATCGCGAAGGGCCTGACCACGCTGCATGGAGTAGCGGTTGTTGATGGCCTCGGGACCTTCGGGAGATGCGGTTGAAATGATGTTGATGCTTGCGATTTCGTCGATGTCACGGCCGGAAATCATTCCTGCGATGCTTGCAAGAACCGCAGCGTTGTTGTGGGCCTCGCTTTCGATGGTTGCGGAGCGAAGACCGAAAATCAGGTTGTCGGCGTTGTTGGAAACAACCGACTGGGCAGCGGCTGCGCCCGCCTGCGCGGCATTTGTAGCCGCAGCAGACACGGTCTCTTCCGCGTTGCTCTGCAACCCGTTCCGGGAAAATGCTGCAGAGACCGTGTCTGCTGCGGCTTTTCCGTCGGAAGCGCCACCGACAAAGCGGATTTCGGCGTAGCGGAGAGAGCGGAAGTAGTTTGCGTAGAGGTAACGCCAGGACTGCAGACCGGCAAGCTTCTTCTCCTTGGCATCGGCAGAATCATTGGAATCGATGATCTGAAGCATCGAAGTCTTGGCATCGCCGGAAAGGCGGGAATCAGCCTCGACTGAAGCACGAAGTGCATCCCAGGACTCTGCATTGGGATTGACGGAGATCTTGCCGGCAAGCCGAGGATAACGTCCGGTCAAGTATTTACGAAGAGCTTCGGCACGACGGGTGGAAAGGTTGAGATTGTATTTGAAGTTGCCCTCGGGAGAAGAGTAAGAGACAATCTCGAAACCCTCGGAAACGCCATTTTCAAGAAGGGCGTCGATGTTTGCAAATGCCTGGCTGTTAGACATATAGGCTGCATCGACGGTAGCGTTGTCGAAACGATAATAGATACGCTCAGTGGACTCCTGCGCGCGTATAAAAAAAGTCTCGGCGAACATAACGACGACCGCCAAGGTAACCCTCGCGGCTACCTTGGAGATCGAAGCAAAGATGTTCGTCAAAAATTTCATCTGTTGTATGATGCGATGTGAATTTCGTTCGTTGCTTTTGTTTTAAAAAATTTTCCAAACAAAAAACACTCGCTTATCGTTTCCGGGTGCAAAGATATGTCAAATATTTTTATTATCCAACAAAAATTTCAATTTTTTTTCATAAAAATTTCGAATTCTTTCATTATTAACTTTTATTTAAAAATTTTAAAAAGTAGGCATAGTTATTCAAAAAGCCTTAATATACATATACGTACGCGCGATTTACCCCCCCCCCCATCACTATTTTATTGTAAAAAAACGTTCTAGGGGGCGCTAGAGGGCCAATTGTACCTTTTTTACAAATTATTCAAATTTTGTGAAAATAATTTGGATTTCGGAAAATTATGATTATTTTTGCAAAAAATACATTGTATATATATTATATGGCATATACCTTATTTATATTTTTACCAGTCGCTACGTGCCTCCTGTGGCTTGTGATCCACAGCATGCTGGCATCAAAGACAGAGACCTATCCGGAGTTCCTGTTCTTGTGCATTGTCTGCGCAGTGTATCTTTTCGCCGATGCCTGCCACGCCACCCAGGCCCAGGGCAGCCCGCTGGATACCGGATCCCTGATCGCCTCGCTGTTTGCCGGGCCTTGCATTATCCCATTGATTATAATGTATATGCAGAAGTTGCTGCACAATCCGCGCAGACACTGGTTATCAATGATGTGGATACTTGTGCCTACCGTGTTGTTCACCGGAGGAATCCTTCTGTATTTCCTTAACTTTGAAGCTCGCATAAATACTGCCCTCAATATTATTACAGGGCCCATTTTCCACTATACGCTGGCCGCGGAGCTGTTGGTATTGCTCATCTACATTATCAAGACATCGCGATACAACAGGATACTTCCCGGCAATCTCTTTTCCTTTTTGTTCAGAGGAAAACCTATAAGCCTTGTGCGCCTGCAGATCGATACTATAAGCCTTCCATTGGGGGTAATGGTGCTGCGAATACTCTTAAGCGACAACCTGTATACAGCAACACAGGGGATAGCAATAGCATCGGCCGCAGTGATAACCATTTCCCTCTTCATTTTTGCACTCAACGCACTGTTTGGAGTGCGTTCAATCATCTCCTGGAAAGACTTCAGGTATCTTATTCGATTCAATTACAGCAAATCAGAAAAGCACGAAGCAATCGACATAATACTTAACGAACTTCTTGACGAGGCAGAAGATGACACTCTGAAAAGCATCCAGGAACGCCTCAGGGAGCATTTCGTAAACAACGAATGGCAACCCGGTGAGTATTCCGTCGATATTGCATCGCTGGCCGGGCAAAAAATTGCACTTGATACAAATTCCCGGGAAGATGGAAGCCTCCTGGCGCAATTCCAAAGCCTGATGATGGATAAAAAAGTGTTCCTCCAGCCAAAACTATCTCTGGATGATGTTGCCGAGGAGCTGCATTCCAACAAGACCTATGTCTCCAAAATGGTGAACAACACATACAACATGGGATTCCCCGAGCTGGTCAACACCATGAGGATAGATTATGCAGAGCAGTATATACTGTCGCACCGCGAGGCCAAACAGAGTGAAGTCGCGCTTAACAGCGGCTTTATCAGCGCCTCCGCTTTCAATACAGTATTCAAGAAAGTTACAGGGGTAACGCCAAAGGTTTGGCTGGCTTCAGTGGACAATAAATAGATTTTATAACATTAGGATTTGCAACAATACCCCCTTTCTACGTGGTTAAATCAAGGGTGATTCAATTTTTAAAAAGAAAGTTTTGGATTATTGAAATTAGTTTTATACCTTTGCACCCAGTTAACCAATAGAGCCAACAAGATATGAACAAGGCCCGTCACATAACATTATTTGCCTTCGTTGCAATGCTTTCTATGCTTTCATGCGTGAAGATCGATGACGTACCGTCCATCCAGGGCAACGACATGCAGAAAATGAAATTCGATATAATGGTCACGCGCGACGGCAAGGTCATCAACCAGGCCCGTACCGGAAGAATGACCAAATCCATGGTAGAAACCGAGGACAACGTGGCTACGATGAATTCAGATATACCATTCGGGCTCATCGGTATAGATTATGAAAGTGGCCAGCTCGTTCTCGACAATGCCAGTGTAAAGAATGATGGCAGCGGTTACAGCGCATTGTTTGACAGCTATCTCTGGTCTGCATCCAACAAAATCACTTTCAGCGCCTACTATCCTTATGTCGAAGCCGTATCTTACGGCTCAGACCTGGAGAACTACTCCATCTCCTATGCCGTTAACGACACAGAAGCTGGCCCGCTTGTTTCCAAGACAGTGGAAAAAGCCGTAAGTCAGCTCAACATGATTCCGCTTGTGTTCCAGCACATTACCAACGATATAGGATTTAAAATATGCGACGTAACCCCGGATGAACAGCTTCAGGGGCTGATACACATACGCAAAGTTACTGCTACCAACGTCGCACAGGCGGGTATATTTGTCAACGATGTTTTGAATAACTCAGGCACGTGGCACCGTCAGGCCTTCTATCGCAATGTGGTCGTATTTGAAGGCGATGCGCCACTTGGTGTAGGCATGGAGAATGAGAAGTTCGTCGGCTATGACTGCCTGGTCGACCACATGGTAGACAGCCATCGCTATTATTCCATTCCGGACGATATCGAAATAGGAAAACAGTGCGTAGAAGTCATATACGATGTAGAACCGTTTGATATAGGAGGTTTTAAGTATGGCGCTCTTAATGATCAGGTGGCCAAATATATGCTTTACGGCCTTCTGCCGGACAACGTTTTCGTGTACGGAAAACAATATACATTCCATCTGGGATTGGATCTCAGTAAAATATACAAACAAGTATCGTTCTCTGCATCGGTAAGCGATTGGGAGACGGCAATTTACGAGAATAACGACGATTTTTGATGGTATTGACGCTGTATCTGTTCCTGCCGGTTGCGGTTTGTCTGTTCTGGGTGCTTGTCCATTGTCTGGTTGCTTCCAAAACAGACACTTTCAATATTTTCGTACCGCTGTTCCTGGCTTGTGGACTGTATATTTTTGCTGAAGCCTGCCACGCCCTTTCCGAGCATGGATCCATGCTTTATGTCATTACCACCCTGATTGGAATGCTGGCGGGGCCCAGCATTGTGCCGCTGCTGGTCACATATCTGCACCGACTGATGCATTATGCAAAGAATAATAATCCGGGGAGACATCTCTGGGTCATAATGCCTGTAGCCTTGTTTACCGGAGGGCTCCTTCTATTCATAATAGGGTTTGAGATAGTATCGAATGACGAGGTCCACAAAATGTTCCACCTGGTCACGGAAGACATCTATAATGTGGTTCTTGGGGCCGAGCTCGTGTACCTTCTCCTGTTCGTAATCATGACCCTGAGGCAGAAACGGCTTATTCCCGGCTCAATCTTCAGCTTCATCTTCAAGGGTAAGAAAATAGGTTTGTCCCGCCTGCAGCTTGGCGTTGGAATGATTCCAATGGTGGTTATGGCGGGCAGGATAGGATTCGGAGAAAACCTGTACAGCAACGGCACGCTCATAGCTGTGGTTTCAGCCACATTACTATTGTTTTCAGCCTTCTTCTTCGGCTTCAATGCCCTGTTCGGCAACCAGCCAATAGTCAGTTTAGAGGACTTTAAAATCCTGCTGCGCTTCAACTACAACAAAGAAAACAAGGCAGAAACGATAGAGAGCATGATGAATGACCTGTTGGACGATGCTGAAGAAGAGGCCCTGAAGCGTATTCAGGAGAAAATCGGCGAGAATCTGCATTTAGATGCCTGGAGGTCGGGAGAAAAGAACGAGAATACCCCGATGCTGGCCAACAAGATTTTCTCCGCCGTATCGAATTCCTGGGACGAAGACAGTCTTGCATCCAGATTCCAGCACCTGATGATGGACCAACACGTGTTCCTGCAGCCAAGACTAAGCTTGGACGACGTAGCAGAAAGCCTTAATACCAACAAGACATACGTATCCAAGATGGTGAACAACACCTACAACCTTGGATTCCCCGAACTCATCAATATCCTGCGTGTAGACTACGCAGAACAGTATATCATATCCCATCGAGAAGCAAGACAGGAAGAGATAGCCCAGGAATGTGGATTCCTGAGCGCGTCATCCTTCAATACCACGTTCAAGAAGGTAACGGGAATGACACCAAAGGTTTGGATAGCATCTATTGACAGACAGGCGAAAGAAAGATGATAGACTTCTCCAAATATAACGTGCTTGCCGTCGATGACGTGCCGCTGAATCTGCTCCTTGTAGAGAAGATGCTGTCCAAATTCAACTTCCGCATACGCAAGGCGGCCAATGGTCGCGTTGCGCTGGAAGAGATTGCAAAGGAGAAGCCGGACCTCATTCTGCTGGATCTTCTGATGCCGGAGGTAGATGGTTTCGAGGTGTTGCGCCAGGTGCGTGAGAATCCCGAAACTGCGGGAATCAGAGTTGTGATTTTATCGGCATTAAACTCTACGGACGACATCGTAAAGGGCTATCAGTATGGAGCTAACGACTTCATTACCAAGCCGATAATCATGGAAAAGCTGGTCAATTGCGTAGCAACCCAGCTTCAGCTTTTGTAACATTAGTTTTTGAAACTACTCCACGGAAACGATAACGGAGCGGAGTATCGCCATCTGGTTGGTAATTAAATACTGCCAGGTGGCGTTCCCATCTAAAGCCCGTATCGCAGCCTTCTTCTGTCCGCCCGAAAGAGAGTCGTCCGAGAGAATGCTCAGCACGTCGTCACGGTTGGCACGGCCGTAACTCTTCCCGGCTTCGCGGGCAAGCCCGGCCCAGTCTTCACCGCAACTTTCCACAGTTATCCTGTCTTCCGAAACTCCGAGTTCGCCGGTCAGATACTGGCGGACACACTCCGCCCTGTTCTTCGCGAGAGCGGCGTTCGCAGTGGGCGATCCTTCAGGTGAAGCGTAAGAACGGATTGTCAGAGGCTTGCCATCTTCGGCAACCACCTTCAAAATATCGATTGCAGTGCGGTTATCCTGATATTCCGGCCTTACGTAACGTATTCCCGCCGGGAACAGGATTTGGATCGAGCTACCGCTGCTTTGCACCTGCGTAAGCTTTACCTCAAGTGATGCTTTAGATACGGTGTCTTCCTTCGCTTTCTGTTCCTCCGTCACGACCAACTCCGGCCGTGCATCCTGCAGTACCAGGGTGACCCTGGCACTTCTTAAAGCCGGGAAAGCGCTGCGCATCATCTCATCCCAGGCCTCTCCGGCGAAAAGGTCCTGCAATTTCTCCTCCCTGGTGGAAGCTTCTCCCTCGGTAACGATCTTGAGAGCTTCATCCTTCCAAGGTTTGTTGCAGCGGCGCAGCCATCCGGCAACCCCGGTCCAATCCTCAGCAACGATTGTACTCTTGATGGCATCGTCTCCAAGAGAAGGGCAAAGTTCCTTTACCTTATTTATAATATATGAGGAGCGGTCCTGCGCAAGAGTCTTGTTTACCCAGTACGGCCCGTCGGGGGACGAACTGGCGCGGACCTCAACTCCGACGATGCGCGAAGCGTCCGTGCCGGACAGCAGTGCCTCAAGTTTACTCAAGTCTGCCTCGGCCTTTCCGAAACGGAACCTCACGGTCGTGCTCTCCCCTGCCGCCCACGAAGCAACAGCCCCTGCGCTGAACAGGAGTACCGTGGCCAATATTTTCCGTAACGCTTTCATCGGATGTTACAAATATAACATTTTCCTGTTACAAAAAAAAGATTCCTCCCAACATGAAGGAATCTTTACGTCGGGGTGACATGACTCGAACATGCGACCCTCTGGTCCCAAACCAGATGCGCTACCAACTGCGCTACACCCCGAATGGACTGCAAAGATAGCAAAATTTGCTATATTTGCGTAGATTCTTTCGCTTCGCTCAGAATGACAGAAAAAGGAATGACAGGCAACACAATCATACAAGCCAGCGGCATTACAAAATCCTTCGGAGACCTCCAAGTATTGCGCGGTGTGGATTTCAGCGCGGAGAAAGGCGAAGTGGTGGCTATTACCGGAGCGTCCGGCGCAGGTAAAACCACTCTCCTTCAAATACTTGGCACCCTTTCCACCCCAGATGGCGGCGACCTTCTGATAGACGGCTCCAATCCCCTATCGCTTAGCAGCCGGGAGCTCTCCGCCTTCCGTGGACGCAAAATAGGATTCGTTTTCCAATTCCATCATCTCCTGCCGGAATTCACCGCCCTGGAGAACGTGATGATTCCCGCCCTGATTGCCGGACGCAACGCGAAAGATGCCACTGAAGCAGCCAAAAGCCTGCTTGAAGAAGTTGGCCTTCGGGATCGCGCCTGCCATAAACCCTCCGAACTCTCCGGTGGCGAGGCCCAGCGCGTAGCCATAGCCAGGGCCCTTGTCAACCAACCCGCGGTGCTCTTCGCCGACGAGCCCACCGGCAACCTTGATTCCGCTACCAAGGAAGAAATCCATCGCCTGTTCTTCTCCCTGCGCGACCGCCTTGGCCAGACCATCATCATCGTCACCCACGACCCCGCTCTCGCCTCCCTTTGCGACCGCTCGCTTACCATGAAAGACGGACAGTTCGTTTAGTTTTGTTTTTTCTTTGGCGGAAGATTCGACGTATCTATCCACTCCATTACCTTTCCCGATATTGATCCCAAAGGATCTACAAACGTATCACCTGTTCTTACGCAGTTGACTACCGCGGCCGTGATTGATTGTACTTCATTTTCAGTAAGTTGCCAGGTCTCATAACAAATGTGCCTTACAGAGAACTGGGGTTTGACATTGTTGCCAAATGCAGTTTTTGCCTTTGTTACATTTTTGATTTTATACGGGAATGGTATTCCCTCTGCCTTACACTCATCTTCGTTTGGAGCAAATGTTATCGCAAGGTTCTGCCCCTTGTTAAGTTTTGGCTCATTTGGATCGGCTTTACGTAATTCCTTGTTCTTATTAAAGTAATTCTGAAGAAATAATCCGTGCCAGGAGAGACGAAGGCGCAAATGCCTCCCGTCTTCATATGAATATGTAATATACACGGAAGAAGCATTTTCTTCTATCCCAATTGCACTTAAAACGGATGCTATTATTCCCGATGAAGTAAACATTTGTTTGTTAATTAAATATGTACTATATTTGCAGTGCTTGTGCGATAACGACACAGAAAAATAGAAGACTATCGACTTTCTTTAGTGGACTATGCGTTATACTACCACAAGGAAAGGATGAGCAATCATCCTTTTTTTGTTTCAAGATACCTCATTCATTCCAATTTGCAGTAGTCCTATATGGGGGTAAAAACCAAATTATATGTTTGCCTATAGCATACTGCTTGATTAACAGGTTTTTGCTATTTTTGTGATTGATATGGCGAATCAAGAGATTATGGACCTTCAGACCTATATAGAATCGGAAATCATCCCACGGTATGCTGCGTTCGACGAGGCGCACCGGGTAGACCATGCCCGGACGGTGATTGAGCAAAGCTTGAAACTCGCTGATTATTACGATGTTAACCGCGACATGGTCTATGCCATTGCCGCTTACCATGATACCGGATTAATCGAGGGGCGCGAAAGGCACCATCTGGTGTCCGGGCGCATCATCCGGGAAGACCAGATCCTGCGCAAGTGGTTCAGCGAAGGGCAGATAGAAACGATGGCGCAGGCGGCGGAAGACCACCGGGCCTCATCAGACCACGAACCGCGCAGCATCTACGGGCGCATCGTAGCGGAAGCTGACCGCATCATCGACGGTGAAACCATCGTACGCCGCACCATCCAGTACGGCCTCTCGCACTATCCGGAACTGGACCGCGAGGGTCATTGGGATCGCATGTGCGCGCATTTGAAAGAAAAGTACGATTACGGCGGCTACCTGAAGCTCTGGATTCCCGAATCCCCCAACGCCGCCCGCCTCGAGGAATTCCGCCAGAATCTGCGGAAACCGGGATGGCTCCGCGAGCTATTTGATCGTTACTTCTGATACATTCCACCCTTCTACATGGATCACCGGTTTCGCAGGCGCATCGGCGCGTGCGATTTCCAGCGTAACCGTCTTGGAAGCACCGGGAAGCAGGGTAAAATAGTTATCAGAATAGAACGTATACGGCACAGGCAGGCCATCATCACCCAGCAGCAACACCTCGTTGAAGAACGCAATCTTCCCCGAACCATTCTTCAGCGTCACATCGAAATACAGGTTCTCCGCATCCGAACGCTTCTTCAGCGAACTCTTCACCTTGGCCGCAGGCATCGACGCCAGCTTCTCGAACCCGGATGCGCAGGGCCCCGTCAGGGCACCCTCATGATAGCGTGCCGTCGAGCGCCAGTAGAAATTCTCGCTCAGCAGCTTGCCCTTGGCATCCCGCAACTCCAGCGCCAGGAAATGCACGGGCGTCAGCTTGTCCGGCAACCTCAACGAAAGTGCGTCGCAGGCCACTCCATCCGCCTTCACGTTCACTCCGTGCACCGTCCAGGTGGCCAGGCTCTTGCTGTTCAGATCGAACAGTTTCGCCACCACCGTCAGGTTCGAAAGCGCCGTAAGGCGGTCGTTATACACCGAAACGGTGTTCTTCTCATAATCGTACATTACGTGCACCGGCTCCAGCGCATGCATGGTGTGGAAGAGCGACGCGGTTGGGATCAGATACCAGTCCCACATGTGATTCTTTATCATGGGGATGGGGCTGGCGTGGCTCCAGAACAGGGTGCCGGAGCAGAAGCGGTCGCCATAGCCCAGCTTGTTGTAATTCCACACGTCCCAGATGGCCTTCGAGTTCATCGCGCTCAGCAGCTGGGTCCGCCATCCGTATTCCTTGATGTTCTTGGATTCCCCGTAGTTGTCCGCCAGGGCCTTCACCGTGGTGGTTACCTTTCCGAAACCGCTGCCGTCCAGATAGTCCCACACATACTGGTTCATCGGCCAGATCTCCTCCGGCCTCAGGAACCTCTGCAGCGAGGTCCAGTGCGGCATCCCGGTGAAACCGTACTCCGGGTTGAACCCGTTCACACGGCTGCCGCGGGGGGATGCCTTATCCAGATAATGTAACATCGGGTTCACCTGCACGTACGGGCTTCCGTCGTGGATGCCGTCGCATTCGCTCTGCTGCTGCCACGGCCGCGTGCCGTCCAGTTTCTCTATGAGTTCGCGCGTGCCGCTCACCTCGGTACTCTCGTTCGAGGCCACGTAGAACACCACGCAGGGGTGATTCCTCACCCTCTTGACGCTGGATTCCACGTTGGCGAAATAGGTGGCCACGTCGTGAGGATGGCGGGTGTCGCCCGTCATGAAGAACTCCTCCCAAACCATGAATCCGTACTCGTCGCAGAGCTGATGGAAGTAGTCGCTTTCCACGATTCCGCCGCCCCAGAGGCGCAGGAGGTTAAATCCACACTGCGCGCTCATACGCAGCACCGCCGCCATACGCTTGTCGCTGTCCTTCAACATCGCCTCCGGAATCCAGTTCGACCCGCGTACGAAGATGGGTTTGCCGTTCACCACGAAGAGTTTGCTTTCGTCCGGAGTCTCGCGGGTGGCGATGACCTCGCGGATGCCGAAGGTGGTGGTGAGCTCGTCGCTCAGGATATCATCGTCGAACACGCTGATTTTCAGGGAGTAAAGAGGATGCTCGCCCTTGCCGAGGGGCCACCAGAGCTGCGGGTTGTCGATGTGCAGGCTGCGGAATCCCTTCGGGGAGAAGGTCACTTCCTTCACCTCTTCGCGGTAGAGTTCCACTGTCTTCTCGAAGCGGGCGACGGCCTTGCCGCCGGGTTCCGTTATCTCTCCCAGAACCCTGGCCTTGTGCGTCTTGGGGCTGTCCACGTATCGGCTTCCGACCTCCACGCTCACAGTCAGGTCGGCCGCGTCGTAGTCGGGATGCGCCAGGGTGGAGCGCACGAACGGATTCCTGACGGTCATGCCGCCGGTGGAGTAGAGGGAGATGCTGCGCCAGATGCCGGTGTTACGGTCGCGGACGGCATCCCAGAAGGTAAAGTCCCAGCCCACGCTCAT
>JAEEGK010007811.1_pt1 | contig 25438 bp, 26 predicted proteins | sample 8958771 | NCBI WGS metagenome assembly JAEEGK01 (sample SAMN16246547, study PRJNA631951) | gut metagenome | biome: gut microbiome; feature: rumen; material: SC-attached | host: Bos | place: Iran: Karaj | collected 2018-10
ATAACCAAAGAAAAAACCTCTAATATAAATATCATAAAAAATTCTCCGAAAAAAGTAATAACAGAACAACCAGGAATAATAGAAGTATATGCAGATAATTTTATTGAAGAAATAAAAACAATAAGTACACTAATAGAAGAATATAATTACATAGGAATGGACACTGAATTTCCAGGAACAGTTTACTGCATTAATAATTTTACTCCAGATTTCTATTATAAAACACTTAAATTAAATGTAGATTCTTTAAAATTAATTCAATTAGGAATAACATTAACAAATTCAAAAGGTGAATATCCAAAAAATTATCCTTATCATACTTGGCAATTTAATTTAGAATTTGATATTAATAATGATAAATATGCACAAAATTCATTAAATTTATTAATTAATAGTGGAATTGATTTTAATAAATTAAAAAAAAATGGAATTAAACATAAAGATTTTGCTGAATATTTTATGATAAGTGGTTTAGTTTTAAATCCTAATATTAATTGGATTAGTTATCATGGTTCATATGATTTTGGTTATTTACTTCATTTATTAATTAATTCTTCTTTACCAGATAATGAAAATGATTTTACTAAAGAATTATCAATTTATTTTCCTAATTATTATGATATTAGAATTTTAGTTCAAGGAAATGAAAAATTACAAGGTGGATTAAATAAATTAGCACAATATTTAGAAGTTTTAAGAGAAGGTAAAACACATCAAGCTGGAAGTGATTCTGTTGTTACTATTGATGTCTTTTTTAAATTATTAAAAAATGGAAATGTTGAAAAAGAAAGATTAGAAATGGATAAAAATATTTTATTTGGTTTAGGACTTGGAAAAGATGATGAAGAAACTATAAATTATACTATTTTCGGTAATGGAATTCAATATATAAATACTAATCAAAATAATATTATGTATATTCCTCAGTTGAATCCTATTAATTATTATCAATATCAAGGAAATCCTATTTTATTAATGAATAATGTCTTTAATAATAATAGAGATAGGAAAACTCCTACAAATAATAATATTAAAAATATGAATAAAGTCTCAAGTTAAAAATCATTGTTCTATTTTTCGAAATTTATGTTTTATTATAAATGATATAATAAAATATAAAATAAGATTAATGGAATAAATTTATATATGAATTTTATTTTATATAAAATTTTAAATGTCATAAAATTAATTATATAATCTTAAAAACTTTATAATATTAAATAAAAAAAATATTTACTTGTGTAATATTTGGTTTTTTTTTATAGTTAAATTTATGTAATATGGATTAAATTATTTTAATATCTTTTCAATTATTATATTATATATATTAAGTAAAATAATACTTATCAAACATACAATTTTAAATCTATTTTTAATAATTTAATTTTCTTAATTTTCATCAACACTATCTTTTTTAAGAACATTTTCTTTTTCATTTTCAATATCCAATTCAATATTAGAATCATTAACATTATTTTCAAATTGTTGTTGTTTGTCAGACTCAATAGCAATATCCATTAAATTTGAATTTGGTTCTAATTTAAACTTTAAAAGTTCATCAAAAACCCAAAATTGAATTGCATTAAATATGACAGGAAAAATTACCATAACCATAATTAATTTTATTCTTTTATTCGATGCAAAAGGAGAAAGAATATATGATCCAATTTCAAAAAATAATGATTGACATATAAAATTTAAAATAAACATTAAAATTTTATTTAGAATAATTATAAATTCCCATAGAAGTAATTGGGAAAAATACATCATCATTTTTAATTTATATCTTGGTTTTCCTTTTTTATATTTTACTTCAAAATAAAAACCACTTTTTAAAAAAGAAATATCTTTTTTTTCAACAATATAATTTGCTATTTTCATTAAACCATAACATATTAAAATTCCAATTGAAGTATCTAGAAAAAAATTTAAAAAATACCAAACACATTCATCTTTTTTTGTTTCATTTGTTTTAATATCTTCCATTATAACTGATAAAAATAAATTTAATATATGTTGAGTTAAAGCAGAACATATTTGTTTTGAAATATCAAAAAACCAAATTTTCCAAGGACGATGTGGCTTTTCTTTTTGTCTTTTATCTATTTTATTAAATAATATTATTACAAATTAAAATTGAAAAAGAACCTAATGCTAATAATGCTTGAACAATATAAGAAAAAGTATCAAATAATTGACATTCTTCTTCTTCATTTAAAATCCTTAATAACATTTTTTTTTAAAATTATTTTTTTTCCATATAAAAAATTAATTTAATTTTCTCTAAAAAAAAAATATTAATAATAAAATTAAATATAAATAAAAATTATTATTTTTTAATTTAAATATGAATAGAGATAATAAAATATCCCCATTGTCAACAATTGCTGATTTATTAACAGGTATATGTGAAGAAAGTAAAGATAATGATTCAAGTATAATAAATTAAAATTATAAATTTTTCAGAAATAATAAATGCATTTATAAATAAAAAAATTCCTCCAATTTGTATTAACAATTATCTGGAAAGACTTGTAAAATATACAAAAATGGAAAATTCAACATTGGTATTAATTTTAGTTTACATTGATAGATTATGTGATTTAAATAAAATACGTTTAAATTATTTTAATATACATAAGTATATATAATAGAATTTATAATATATAGATTAATTCTAGCATCAGCATTAATTGCAATTAAATTTAATGAAGATAATTATTTTTCTAATTCCTTTTATGCTAAAGTTGGAGGAGTAACAAAAAAAGAAATTGATAAATTGGAATATGAATTTTTATCTTTAATTGATTTTACATTATATGTTGATGAAGAAATTTTTGAAAAATATAATAATTATTTAATTGAAGCACCTCAAGATATTGAATATGAAGAAACTGAAGAAATTGAGTTAGAAAATATATAGGAAATAATAATGATTTATTATTTATTTTTAATAATTAGTTTTTTTTATTTTATAATAATAGATAAATTATATGTTTTGTAAAAACTACTTATATTAATTATTTTTATTTTTTAATAATATATAAAAAACATGTTTTTTTTTATTTTTTTGAAAAATTTTTGATAAGATTTTATTCATTTCTATAGAATTATTTTTAATATAAAAATTATTTTTATTTTCTAAATAACTATATAATTTATTTTTTGTAGTTTGACTTTTATTTTCATTAAAAGTTAAATAATCCTGTATTTTTGTAAGAGAATTATGATTATTTGATTGATTCTCTTTAATTAAAGAAGTGTTTTTTATATTGTTTTGTTTTTTTTTAAAATTTAATGAAGTTAATAGAAATTGTTTTTTTGTATTATTTCTTGATGATTTACTTTTTTTAAAAAAAAAAATTTTATCAAAAATTCCTTTTTTATAATTTGGCTTTCTTAAATTTTGTGCTAATCTTTCTTCATATTCATTTTTGTATTTTATATTATTTAATGAATTTGATAAATTTTTTGGAATTTTAATTTTACTTTTTTTATTAATTAATATATGATGATTTCTTGGTTCATATAATATTTCTTTATTCATTATAGGACTATGTAAAATTTTATGATTAATAATTTTTATAAATTTATTTTTAATTGATTCAGTTCTATTAGAATTAGAAATCATTGAATTAATTCTATCTTCAAATAAAGTTATTTTGGGTTGTATTACTTTATCCAAAATTGTATGAAAAGTTTTATTTTTAATCATATATAATTCATTCTTTGGAATTTTATATAAAATTGATTCATCAATATTACAAATTATAGTAAAAAAGTAATTATCTGAATTTTTATATAATTCAAAATCACCTATATAATCACCTTCACTTAAATTAAATATTTTGTAATAACTTTCTTGATTATAAGAATCTAATAATTCATATCTTCTAACACTACTAAAACCTTCATAAGGACAATTTACTATTGCATCTATTGCATCAAAATTTAATTCTTTTTCTATATTATTAACTAAACTATAATTTACTTGGAATGAACCTTTTCTAATTATATAAAAATTATCCATTTTTTCTCCTTGTTTTGCTATTATATCTCCTTTTTTATAAAATATTTTTTGTGATTTTAAAAATATTTTTCCTGATTCATTAAATGGTTTAAATAAATCCAAATTACAAAAATAATCTTTTTCATTTATTAAATCTAATGTTTTAAATTTATTATAAATTGATTTATATTCATCATATGAAATTTCCCCAATTTGAGTATTTGATAAATTGATTATTTTTTCATAATATTTTGATAAAATTGAATCTCCTTTTATTAAAAAATCTGGATTATATTTATTTATTTTATATGCATTTATTTCACCTGAGAATATTATTAAAATATTATTTTTTTCTTTTTCCTTATTTAAATATATTATTTCTTTATTATGATATGGTTTAATTTTTAATGCTTTTATTAAATTAATATTTACTTCATCACCATATGTAAAAAAATCTCTATGTATATTTCTAAAAAATTTTAAATTAATATATTTTGTTAATGCTAAACCAGAAAAAAAATTTGGTAATAAATTATTTATGTCTTTTTTCATTACTTGATTTGTTGAATTTGATTTATATAATTTTTTAAAATAACTTAAATTTTTTTTATTAGTATTTTTATCTAATTCTATTTTATTTTTATCAATTATTTCTTGATTTAGGAATTTGTATTGTAAATATTTTTTATTTTCATTTTCAATTTGAGTATTAGAATTGTTAAATTTTTTCAAAAATTCATTCATACTAAATAAATTTATTGAAATTAAAAATAAATTTAAATTGATTATAAAAAGAATTAATATTTAATATTATTATAAAAAATAAATTTAAAAAAAAATAGATTGAAGAATTTTTAGTAAATAATTAAAAATAAAATTATATATAATTAAATATATTCTTCCCAATAAAATTAAAAAAAATTTACTGTTTAGTTTTTCTTCCTTTATTCTCGTTTTGACTTTGCATTTTATTTTTTCTTATACTATTATTTTTGGCATTTTCAAACATTTTTAATTCATTATCAATTCTACTTTCTTTATATTTAATCCAAAAATCTTTATTAACAGGAATATCATTTTCATCATTATTTTTATTCCCATTTTTTTTAACATTCATAAACATAGCATTATATGTTTCAATCCATCTATCATGAGTACTTTTACCAGAAGAATGAACAACTCTTGGTTCACCAATTTCTTCTATAGAATCATTATAATATTGAGTATATAATGCATGCAATGAATTTTTTTGAGAATATTTATTTATATCAATTTGACTTTGCCCAAATGCATAATTTGAAACTGTTGATTGAAGAATATTTTTATATCTATCATTTTTTGATGAATAAAATATTAAGTTCATACCATTTATTAAACATTCATATCTTAATGATAAACATATCCATTTTAATTTTTCTGCTTCTATTTTTTCTAAAATATCATATTTATTTCCTATTACAGATATATTTAATGGAATTAAATCTACTGATGAATCTTTTTTTACTTTTGTATATTGTCCATTTTTAAATGTTAAAATATCATTTAAAGTCTCTTTTTCAATTATTCTTGGAATTAATTTTCTTAATTTATCATTATAAGTTAATATTGTATTTAAAGCATTTTCTGGATTTTGAAAATCTAATGTTAAAAATATTAATGTATTATTTATATTTTTATTATTAATTAATGATACTAATCTTGTTATATTTTCTAATCCACCTCCTATTTCATAAATATTAATTAATTTCTTTTTTGACTTTTGAAGTCTCATAAATCCATAATTTATTCCACATGTATGTATATAGTCATCAATATGTGTTTCACCTGTTGATAATAATGTAAATATTGTTGTTTTTCCACTCTTTTTTGGACCTATTATAATTAAATTTTTGGTTTGTTCTTCTAATGAATTATCTTCTGATACTAACATGAATTTTCCTTGTTCTAATATATTAAATTTAGATTTTTTTTGAGTTTGTTCTTCTTTTTTTTCTTCTTTTTGTTCTTCTTTTTTCTCTTCTTTTTTTTCTTCTTTTTCTTCTTTTATATCTATTTGATTATTATTTAAAGGTTCTTTTAATGTTTTTTCTTGTATATTTTGTTCATTAGACATTTTTATATATTTAAATAATTATTCAAAGTTATAACTTTTAAATTAAGCATTTAATTTTCAAATATTAAATATTTAAAAAAATACATATTTAAAAATAAAAATTAACATAATAAGTAATTCTAAAAAAATATAAAAAAAATGGAAGATTATAATGTTAAATTAGACCAATTTATTGAAAAATTACAACAATGTGAATACATTCAAGATGATAAAAGTGTAAAAGAACTATGTGAAAAAGCAAAAGAAATCTTATCAAAAGAAGAAAACGTAATATATCTCAACGCCCCAATAACAGTAAAAAAAAAAATTAAAAAATACAAAAATATATAAAATATAAAAAATAGGTTTGTGGAGACATCCATGGTCAATTTTACGACTTAATAGAATTATTTAAACATGGAGGTGAAGTAACCCAAACAAATTATTTATTCTTAGGAGATTTTGTAGATAGAGGATATAATAGTGTAGAAACATTTTTATTATTATTATGTTTAAAAGTAAGATATCCACAAAGAGTAGCTTTATTAAGAGGAAATCATGAATCAAGACAAATAACACAAGTATATGGATTTTATGATGAATGTTTGAGAAAATATGGTTCTAGTAATGTATGGAAATACTGTACAGATGTTTTTGATATGTTAACTTTAGCTGCAGTTATTAATAATAAAGTTTTTTGTGTTCATGGAGGTTTATCACCTCAAATTACTACAATTACTGATGTAATATTTATATTTTTTTTAATTTTTTTATATGTGATTTAGATTAAAAATATTAATAGATTTCAAGAAATTCCTCATTGTGGTCCAATGTGTGATTTTCTTTGGAGTGATCCTGAAGATATTGATGATTGGGAAAATAATCCTAGAGGTGCTGGTGTTATTTTTGGTGTTAAAGTTGTTGATAAATTTTTAAAAACTAATAATTTTGAATTAATTGTTAGAGCTCATCAATTAATTATGGAAGGATATAAAATTCATTTTGATAAAAAGTTAATTACTATTTGGAGTGCTCCTAATTATTGTTATAGATGTAATAATGTTGCTGCTATTTTACAATTAGATGAAAATTTAAAAACTAGTTATATTACTTTTAATGCCGCTCCTGAAGATTATAAACCTGCACCTGAGAAAAAACCTTTACCTGAATATTTCTTATAAAATAATAAAATTTTTTATGTTTAATTATTCGTTTTAAATTTTAATTGATATTATTTTATTCATTTTTTAAATATTGTTTTTTTTTAATATTTTTTATTCATTGAAAACACTATTTTTACTCATTTTTTATTAAATTTAATTATGACAAACTAAATTTATAAAAACATAAATAAAATGTTAATTAAACCCAAATACTAAAAGACCCATCCCAAGACGATGAACATAAATAATTATTATTAAATAAATTTATATAAATAACAGTATCTTCATGATTTTTAAGAAAAGTTTCTTCAACAGTATTTTTATAATTATATATAGAAACATTTCCATTACTATATCCACAAATAATTTTCCCTTCATTTGTATGACTTAAACTATAAATAGGTTTTAAATTTTTAATATCATAAGTAATTTCACTTTTATTTAAATTTAAAATAATAATTTTATGAATACCATTAAGTAATAATATTTCATTTTGATTAATTAAATCCATAGAAATTAAAGAGTAATCAAATTTAAATTTTTTAATACATTTTCTACTATAAATATTCCATAATCTTACATGAGCATCTAAAGAACAAGAAATAATCATTCCATTATCTAATTCAAAAACTCTTTGAACACTTTGTTTGTGCCCAATTAATTCAAATGAAGAATAATCTTGTAACATATCCCAAACACGAATTGTTTGATCAGAAGAACAAGAAACAATTTTTGAATTTTTAATTTGTATCACTTGAATTACACTTCCACTATGACCATTTAAAATTTTTTCTCTTGTTTTAGTTTGTAAATTCCATATTCCAATTGTATGATCTGAAGAACCAGTTGATAATAAACCATTACTTAATTCAATAATTGATAATATTGAATTATTATGTCCTTGCATAATTATATATGGAACTGATTTTCCAATTTTCCAAATTTTTATTGTTCTGTCTGTAGAACATGATGCAAAATCACCATTTTTTAATAAACAAACTGATTCAATTATTGAACCATGATAATTTCTAAATTTATATAATTTTAAAAATTTATTTTTTTTGTGATTAAATTTTATATTTGTTTTTAACCTAAAATTATAAATTATTTCATTTAATTTACTATCTATTGGTAGATCTAAATAAGAAAATGAGGATTTTTGACGTAAGGATGATAATGAATCTTTTATTGATTTTAATATATGTAATATAGTATCCAAATTAGGAGCAATTTTTAATAAATTTTCAGTAATTTGGTTTAATGAGTCTAATTTAAAATGAGCAAAATTTGACATTGAATTTGTAAATTTTGTATTCTTTGAAGTACAAAAATCATCAAATAATTTAGGAAGAAAATCTTCTAGTTCTTCATTAAAAGTTTTATCCCAATTATATATGTCTTTTATTTCATTTTGCACTTTTTCTAAACTAATTGAAATTTCATTTAATTTATCTTTTAATTGTTGATATATTACTTGTTGATTTACTATAAGTGATTTTAAATCATTTATTAAATCTCTTTTTACTTTATATTGACTTATTTCTAAAAATTCATTCCATTTTGTTTCATTTACAGTTTGAATATTACTTAATGGTTTTAAATTTATTAATTCATTTAAAGAAGATAAAGAAATTAAATATGGAAAACAATCACATTTTATTTTTATTACTGGATAATATTTTGACAAGGAATGTTCAACTTTTAATATTAAGGGTGGTATCAATTTACATTTTGGACATATTATATTAAATTGTTTTTGCATTTTATTTAAATTGTTTTCTCCAAAAAATTTTATTAAAAATGGAGAGAATTAAAAAAAAATAAAAAAAAATTATAATTAAATTTTTAAATTTTTTTTTTTTAATAAAATAAGTATAGATTTATATATAATATCTAGAAAAATATATATTTATATATTACTTTAATTAATATTATATATTTGAAATTGAATATTTTAACAATATTTTAATAAGTGAAATTTTAATTTTTTGAATTAAATTTTTTTCAAAAAAATAAAAAAATTTAAAAAGTTATAAATAAATAATATATATAAATCAAAAAGATTAATCAATGAATGAATTAAAAATTTCATATGAATTAAAATCAAAATATATTCCTGAAGAAAAAATAGAATATGATATTTCAAGTGACAAAATAGAAGAAGTGAGTAAAATGACAAATTGCAAAATTTTAAATAACATTGGTTCAGGAGGTTTTAGTATTGTAAAACTTGTATATAGAGAATCAGAAAATAAATATTATGCATTAAAAGTTGTAATAATAAATTAAATAACAATTATAGATTAATTTAAGAAATAAAAAATTTAAAAAAAAACCAGAAAGCAAAAATAGAGAATTAATAAGAAATGAAATAGAAATAAATTTAATGTTAAAGCATCCAAAAATAGTAAATTTATATTCAAATTATGATTTAAATGAATATGTAATGTTATTTATGGAATATCTTGATAATGGTGATTTAAAAAACTTTATAAAAAATTTTAGAAATAAAAAAGGACAAAGTAACTTATCAGAATTACTTTGTGGGCATTTTATGATACAATTATTAGAAGCACTTTATTATTTAAAAATGAAAAATATTATTCATAGAGATATTAAACCAGATAATATAATGTTGACTTCAAATTTTGATGCAAAATTAGGTGATTTTTCCTTATCTAAAATTATTCATGAAAATTCAAAATATACTACTTCTAGAAGTGGAACTTTACCTTATTTAGCTCCTGAATGTGTTACTAAAAAAACTCTTTTAACTTATCAATCTAGTTTTAAAGCTGATATTTTTTCATTAGGAATTGTTATGTATTTTTTTCTTTTTAATTCACATCCATTTCAATATAAAGTAAGTTTTTTATTTTTTTAATTTTTTTTATCCTTTTTTATTTTAGAATTCTATGAATGCTGCTGAATATTCTAGACAATTATATAAAGAAGAACCAAGTTATAAAGGTAATGAAATTACAAAATGTTGTAAAGATTTTCTTCAAGGTTTACTAGCTAAAAAAATAAAGAAAAGATTATCAATTGTTGAAGCTATTAATCATAATTGGATATTAAAAATAAAAGATATTGTTTTAAATATTCAAGAAAAATATAAAAGTGATCCTGAAAAAATGATATTAATTATGAATAATTATAAATTAGATGATTCAGTTTTTGAAAATGATAAAAATAGTGTTACTACAACAAATACAAGTGAAAATTTTGATGATAATAATTTATATGATAAAGTTTTATCTAAAAAAAGATATAGAAATTCAAAAATATAATGTAAAAGAATAATAAAAATGGAATTTAAATAATAATTTATTTTAATATTAAAACAATTAATTGATTTATTTGATTTTCATTTAATATATTATAAAAAACTTATTAAAACAAAAAAAAAAAAAATAAAAAAAATGGGATGTACATCATCAAAAACAAAAGAAGAATCAAAAAGAAGTAATCACCAAAAAAAAATAGATCCAAATTATCAATATGAATATGATATAAAAAATTTCCCAGATATGGAAGAAACAACAAGTACAATAAAAAAAAATTAAAAAAATTAGATAATAAAACAATAGGAAATGGAATAAAAGAAATACCATCATATAAATGTAATTTACCATATGATAAATTAAATGAATTAAGAGATAAATTTTGGGAAAGTAGAATGTCAAATAAAACAATATGGAAAATAATAAAAGAATGTTGTGAAACTGATTCTGAAACTGCAGTTATTTTATTAGAAGCTGCTGGAATGGCATGTGAAAATAATTTAAGAAAAGTTTTTATATTAAGAGCTCCTGATTATATTTTTAGAGTTCCTAATTATTGTATTTGTGATCCTTTATTTGAAAGAGATTATGATTCTTTGAAAAATACTTTTAAAAATGTTAATGAGAATAAAATTGTTATAGTTTTGTCTTATTTAGAAAAAAATCAAAATATTAAATTAAATGTTACTAATAAAATGAAAGTTAAAGATATAAAAAAAAAATTCGCTGAAAATATTGGTCTTGATATTGAAAAATGTAAAATTAGACTTTTTTTTAAAGGACAAGAATTACTTGATAATAATTTATTATGTTATAACAATGTAGAAAATATGAGTAAAATACACGTTATGGTTAATCAAATTGAATAAAAATAATTTTTGTATATTTTTTTATTATTTTTTATTTAAAGTTTAATATAAAGATAATCTTTTATTAATTATTTTTTATATAAAATAAATTCTTTAAAAAAAAAGCAAAGTAACAAATTCAAAATAATTTAAAATATGTCATTAGCTTTTGATGAAGATAATAAGAAGTATATTATAATAAAAATATTAAAAGAAAGAAATAATTCTGCAAAAAAAATTCAAATATCATGGAAATGTAAGTTATATAATAATATATAAACCTAATTTCATTAGATTATAATTTTAAACAGTCAAGAAAAAAATTTGAAATCGTGAAAAAAATTTTAGAAAAAAGATTAAATTCTCAAAAATTATTATCATTACATATAAAAACTTTTTTATATAGAAAAAAAGTAATTGAATTAATTCAAAAATTAAAATTATATTATACAATAATACCAAGTATTCAAAATTCAGATGAAATAAAAATTACAATTATTTTTTCAAGTTCTCAAAAGAAAACTTTTCCTCTTTATTTTTGTCCAATAAGAAAACAATATTTAATAGATATAGATAGAAATTTAATTAAAAAATTAAAATATAAGTTTTATTTTATTATGAATGGTATAAAATTAGTTGACCCTAAATATAAAATAATTTATCAAATGGGAAATTACAATAATATAATTAATTTTAAAGATATTCAAGATAATGAATATAAATTGGAAAAAGTATATGATAAAGAAATTGAAAATTATTATAATTCTTTATTATCTGATTCTGAATCAAATATTACTAATGTAAGTTCTAGAGATGATTTAACGGAAAAAAAAATTGCCTCATCTCATTGTAGCTCTGTAATTAATGGATTAAAAAAATATAATGAACAATTTGTATCTACTAGTTCTGTAAAATCAATTTTGAAAGAAAGAAAATTTTTTAGAGAAAAGTCTTTTAAAAAAGTTTCTTTTGGAAAAGTTGAATTTCATTCAGAATATTAGTATTTTTGAAAATGTGTAAAATATTTTAATCAATATTTAAAATTATAATTAAAATGTAATTTATAGATAATGATAAAGAAATTTTTGAAAGAATTCTGTTTTTAAATTCTCTATACATAATTAAATAGTATAATATATAATATATTATTAATTATAATAGATTAATAATAAATTTTAGTATTCAATTTTAAATATTTTTTTTAGATATTTAAATAAAAAAATTAAAATAAAATTATATTTAAAAAAAATAAATAAATAAAAACAAAAATAAATTTTTTAATAATAGTATTATTTTTGGAATTTGAAAAATCTATTTTTATATCTTTTAATTATTCATAAAAAAAATAAAGAAAGTTCATATATTAATATGAAAAAAAAATAAATTAATAAATAAATTAGATTAATATAGATATAAATAAATTTTATTTTATTAAAAATATTAAAAAAATTTAAAAACAATAATTAATAATATATTAAAATATAATATAAGATATTAAACATTAAAAAATAAAAAAACTTATATTAAAATACATATAAAAACCTTTTAATAAAAATTGAAAAATAAAAAAATTATGAATTTTCAAATTTCACAATATTTTAATTGTTTCAGATTTTTATATTGATTATAAATCAAGATTTTTTATAAAATATTTTTTTATTTTAAATAAGTTTACTTATTATTTAATTATTATTTATCATTTCTTACTTTTATTATATATAATTATTGTATTTTTTTATTTTATTTTTCAAATTATAAATTTAGTAATTAAAATATTGCTATAAAATAATTATATATTATCTATTTAATACTTTTTTAATAATTTTTTTTTATATATTCATTTAAAATATGAATATATTTTTGAATAATCATTTTAAAATTTTCAAAATGTAAGAAAAAACACTCTTGTAGTTGCTTAATTTCTATATTTGATACTATAAAATTATTTATAATTTGGTGATCTTTTTCAATTAAAGAATAAATATAATTCATTAATTCATTAACTAAATGAAGATATTTTTCTAGGAATTTTTTTAATATATCATAATTATAATTTATTTTTTCATTTATTAAAATCATTTCATTTCTTAAATATATTATATTATTCATTTCTGAATTAATATTTATACATTTTGCTATAAATATTAATTCATAAATTGACAAAAAAAATTTTTGATAATAATCTTTCATTTCTAAAAATATTTTTTCATTTAAAATATTTTTTATTGTTTTATCATTTTTTATTTTTTCATTTGATAAATTATAAATATTATCAAAAGAATCTTTAAAATTATTTTGAAAAAAATTAGTTGCATTTGGTTTATTTAATATATCTATAATACAATATTTACAAATTATTTTTGGATTTTTGAAATTCCAATTAATTAATCCTTCTTCATATTTTTTATAATAATCCAAAAATTCAATTTTGTTTTTATGAAATATATTTTTATTATAACTTAAAATATTTTCCATACAAATATAAAGATATTTTTGATAAGAAATAAATTGTTTCGTAGTTATAAATCTTACTAATTCATTTGTATGATGTTCTTTTTTTCCACATATAATACATTTTTTAAAAATAAAATTTTTTGAACATTTATGTCTATAAAAATGTTCACATCCTCTTGCTACTTTTATTAATTTATTTTCAACTTTGGAAATTTGTTTATTTTTTATAGTATTTTTATTTTGAAAATGTTTAAAATTATTATAAAGTGTATCCATTAATAAAGCATCTTTTCCACTTTCTTTTGTTATGATTCTAGGTTTTTCAACTTCAAATTTTTTATTAAAATAATTTTTTTTAATGTTTTTTACATTATTATCATTTTGATTTTTTTCTTTATTTAAACATTTTTGACAATCACATAAATCATTACATATAAAACATATCCATCCATTTTCATTTGATTCGTTTATAAGTTCTTTAAATGATTCATTAATTTTAAAAATATTTTTTATACAATCAGAACAAAAACTTTCTTTACAATCTTCATTAGAACATGTAATTATTTCATTTAAATTTTTTAATTTTTGACAATAATGACAAAATATGTACGTTAATTCTTCATTTGCTTTTAACATTCCTAATTGTTCCATCTAATTTTTTATATGAAAAAAAATAAAATATTTGAATAAAGAAAAGGCTTTCATAATAGATTAATTTATTTTTATAATTTAGAAATAATATTTGAATTATGAAATTTTATTTTTAAAATTGCTTTCAATGTCTTATTTATATTTGATTATATTTATTTTCATTTTAAATAAAACAATTTCTCAAAAAAATAATGATATTTTTATTAATATATCTTCAAACAATGAGAATGAATTTCTCCAAATACAAAATAGAATAAGTGATAATCAATATTTTATTTATCAAATTATTGATTTAACATCAAAAAAAACTTGGGTATATGAAAATTTAATTCAAATTAAACCTGATAAATTAAGTAATGAAAAAGAGAAAATTAAATTGTTTTATCCTTTTAATAGTGAAATTTATATTAAGTCATATAATGAAAAATTTATATTAGGAAATAATACTCAAAATTGTACTTTGACAAATTTTAAATTTTATATTAATGAAAAAAAAGTTAAAATTGATAACTTGTTTAATGGTATTTTTGCTTTAGGAAAAAAATTTGATGATGAAAAAGAAGATTTTATTTATCAGTTATATAAACAAAAAAAAATTAAAAACAATTTATTTTCAATAACATATTATGAATTAGGAAAAGGAATGTTATTTATAGGATTTTATCATGATTATTTAATGCAATTTCATGAATATGTTTCTTATATCAAAGTTGAAGAAAAAGATGAAAAATGGAGAATTCATTTATCATATATTTTTTTTGGTGAATTATCTAAAGAAAAAATTCCAAATATAGATTTTCCAAAAATCCAATATATAATAAGAAATAATATTATTAAAGTTAATTCATCTGCAATAATTTCTAGTTTATCAAAATATATTATTTGTCCTTTATCATTTTTAGAATTTTTACAAAAAATTAATTATTTTAAAAGTCTATGCCAACTAAAAAATTATAATAATGAAATTTATAGGTTTGAATGTGAATTATATAACATTGAAAAAATATTAAAAAATATTGAAAGAATTAATTTAGTTTTTAATGATGTTGTTTCTATTTTTAAACCTTCTCAATTATTTGAAATTGAAAATAATAAATTAATTTTTATAATGATTTCTCATTTTAAAATTAAATATGAATGGATTTTAGGACATTATTTTATGAAAAAATATATGATCACTTTTTACAAAAATTTAAATACAATTTCACTTTTTTCATTTTTTGATAAAGCATATGTGATAATAAAATATAGTGATATATATTTTTTAAAACAAATTAAATATTTATTATTTGCCAATTGTTTAATTATTTTATTTGGAATAACAATATTATTAATTTTTAAAAATCAAAATTCCTAAAAATAATTGGATTTTTTATAGATTATAAAATTATTGTGTTAAATTAATAATTAATATATTTTATAATTTAATTAATTATATATTTATTGATAATTAATATAAATATTTATTTAATTTAAATTTTAAATGGCTATTGTTGATATTAATGATGATGAAATAAAAAATATTTCTTTACAGAACGAAATTCAAAGTTTTAATGATGTTTATAAAAAAGTTTCAGAAAAGTTAAAACTTGTTAATTTAAAACAAAATTTTAAAGAAGAATTTCAAACATTAATAAAAAATGAAATAAGTAAAATTAATTCAAATTATGAAACAGTACCAAATTATATTTATTCTACAAATGTATTAGAATCTCAACTAGCTCTTTATTCTTTTTTTAATGAAAAATTTTTATTATATTTAGAATATAAAGATCCTGAAGCAGCAAAATTAGAAAAAATAATAAATGATAATATGACTAAATCGTATTTACTTTTAATTAAAATTATATTTAAATTATATCCTATAATTACTGAAAAAATTGAAAAATTAAAAATTCAATTAGAAGAAGCTTTAAAATTAAATCAAAATGTTAATTATGATTTAAATGGTTATGATGATAAAATGAAACAAATGACTCGTGAAAAAGATTTAATTATTTCACAATGTAAAGACCAAATTAATTTTTTACAAGTTAAAATAAATCAATTAGAAAATGAAAATAAAATAATGACTGAGAAATTTTTAAAAAATGCTAATGATATAATAACAAATAATAAAATAAATAATAAAAAAAATGAAGATTTAAATTTAAAATTTAATAATACATATTTAAATAATAATAATATAAATAATCAATTATCAAGAAAAAAATCAAAAGATAAATTAACAAGAAGTAATAGTGGAGGAAATATAAATATAATTAATAACAATGTAAATATGATAAATAATAATATAATAAAAGCACCTTCTCAAAATATTTATCAAGTAAATAGACAACCAATAAATAATAATATAAATCCATATTATAATTCTCCAGTCTGTAATAGAGTTTTTACAATTAAAATGATGAAAGAAATGATTAATGAAATTTATAAATCAAAAGAAGAATTTGATAAAAAATCAGATGAAAATAAATTACCAAGAGAAACTTTAGAACAACATATGTATACTTATTTAAATCAAAAATATGGTTTAAAATCTATTATTATTGAATGGGCTTCTAATATAATAAATGGTATTAAAATTTTTTCATCAGAAGATTCTGAAATTTGTTTATTTGGAAAAATTTTAAGGAATGAATTAGAAGAAAATTCAAGATTTGTTTTTGGAAAACTAAAACAAAGTGTAATTGATATTTTAAATTTTTTTTTTAAAAATAAATTTCCATTAAAACCAATCGAAGATATTAATTATATGGTTAATCAAAGAATAAATGGTTTTATTTTAGAAGAAGAATGGAAAAAAATTATTTCATACTTATATGAAGAGCCTGATGCTAAAATTTTAGAAAATAAAATTTATGATTTGATTAAAAAAAAATATTATAAAAATAAATTTGATACAGAAAAAAAATTAACAAGAGAAGAAATTATTAATTTAAGTAAAACTAAAGATGAATTTAACATTCCTTTTAAAGATTTAATAAAAATTTTACATGAATTTCAAATTAAATTAAGAGAAAAATATTTAAAAAATTTTGTAATTATTTTTAAAAAGTTTGATACAGATAATAATGGAATAATAAATGAAGAAGAATTTATAAATATGCTTTATAATATGAATATTTTTGGAAATAAATTAAAAGAAAATGTAGTTACTTTATTAACTTTAATTGATCCTAATAATAATAAGCAAATTACTTTTTCAGAATGTGTAAATTTATTTTCTACACAACCATATTATGAACTTGATGGAAATTCAAATGGAACAATTTTAGACAAAATCTGTTTAGAAGATAATGTTTAATTTATTATTTTTTTTGGTGTAAATTTAGATTTTCAATTTTTATATTTTTTATATAATTTTCAAATTAAAAAAAACTAATAAATTACTTATTTTAAAAAGAATTTCTAATTACAACTTTTTTATAATATCAATAAAAAAAATTAATTATTCCATAAAATAAATATAAAATCTTAAAGATGGTTGTTTTATTTTTTACTTTAAGCAAACAAAAATTAACTTATTCAACAAGAGAATTCGCAGATTATTTAAAAGGAACTGTATTAAGTGGAATAGATAAAAAAAAAGTAATACCATTAGAATTAGGGATTATGAAAGATTTAGTAACAGATAATTTAGATTCATTATTAAAAATAAATGATGAATTAATAAAAAATGATTCAGAAATAGAATCATTTTTAAAAAATTTAGAAAAAAAAATATATGAATTAGACCCAAAACAAGAATTAAGTGTAAATATAAAAGGAACAATTGTAAAAATAGAAGAAGGAATATCTCAATTTTCATGGGATGAAAGTCGTTATCCAAAAAACCAAAAAACAATCCCAGATATATTAAATAAAATAAATGAAAAATTTAATGCAACATTTCAAAATTTAAAAGCAAAAACAGAAGAATACACAAATGAAGTAAAAAAACTTCAATTAAAAAAAAAAGGAGAAAGTGATGCATTATCATTAATGAAAATAGATTATAGAGAAATAGTATCAAAATCAGAAGATAAAATGATAACAACTGACTATTTGTGTACAATATTATGTTTTGTACCAGTATCATCAATTGATAATTTTTTAAAAAATTATATGGGTTATGGAGATGGTTATGTTCTTCCTTTATCAGCTCAGAGAATAGATTTAAAAGAAGATGAAAAAATGAGTTTATATAGAGTTGTTGTTATGAAACATATTAAAGATAAATTTAAACAAAATTTACAAACTAATTTAAGAATTCAAAGTAGAGATTATGATCCTGAAGAAATTAAAAGAAAACCTCAAGAAGAAAAAGAAATTGAAAAATTAAGCATTAGTATTAAAGAAAAAAAAATTACTTTAATTAGAAATTCTACTTCTGGATATTCTGAAGTTTATTATGGTCTTTTACATTTGAAATTTTTGAGATTATATGTTGAATCAAGTTTAAAATATGGAACTTCTGATTATTATTCTTGTATTGTTTTTACTAGTCAAGGAAGAGAACAAAAATGTGTTTCTACTATGATTAAAACTTTTAATGATACTAATGATGAAGGTTGGTATGGGACAAAGGAAGAATTAAAAGAAAGTGAAGATTTTTATCCTTTTATTCTTATTAAATTAGGTGTGCCTTCTAGTATTTAGTTTTTTGACTTTATTTTGGTTTTTTTTAGGCTATTTTTTCTTAGTTTATTTAAAATGTAGAATTCTTAAAAAAATTAATTTTTTTTGAAATGTTTATTTTTTTTTTTAAATTATTTATCATTCCAATAATTAAATGGATAAGCAAAAAAAAAGTAAAAAATCAAAACATGGAAAAAAAAATTGGAGAAAAAATATAGATGTATCAGATATTGAAAAAGCAGAAAATATAAGAAATCAAGAAAAATTAGATAAAAATAAAATTAAACAAATGAAAGATGAAGAATTATTTGAATTAGATATAAAAAAAAAAGAATTCATAGGAAAAAAAATAAAAAAGAAAGGAGAAAAAGAAAAAAAGAAAAAGAAATTATCAAAAATGGAAGAAAGAAAAATAAAAAGAATAATAGAAAATGAAAAGGAAAAAATATTATTAAAAAATGATAAAAATGAAAAAAAAGAAGAAATTTATGATATGTGGGAAAATGAAGAAGAAAATAATGGTGTATCAAATAAAAATATATCATATCCTGTAGTTCCTCTTCCTCATCCAGGTCAATCATATAATCCAAATAAAAAAGATTTAAACCATTTATTAAAAAAAATTGTTGAATTAAATAAAAGTACTTATAATAAAGAAGAAAATAAAAATAAAAAAAAAGAAATTAATGCAAATAATATTTTTAAAAATGATGATGAAGACGAAGAAGAAATTAATACAAGTTTAATTAAAATTTCAAATAATGAACCAGTTTCAGATTTAAATAGATTAACTAAGAAAGAAAAAAGAATTAAAGAGAAAAAAAAAATAAATAAATTAATAGATAAACAAAATTTTGAAAATAAAAAATTAAAATTAGAAATTGGAAATATGAAAGGATTAAAAAAATTACTAAAAGAAAGAAAAGAATATGAAAAAAAAGAAGAAGAAGAAAAAAAACAAAAAAAACAATATGAAATATTAAAAAATAATCAATTAAAAAAAGGAATTATAGATGATCAAGATTTATTAGAAGATTTTAAGATTAAAAATAGTAATATTCCATTAAGAAATTTACAACATTCTATTAATCCACTTTCTCAAAGATGGGAAAATTTATTAAAAAGAAATGTTGTTGGAGTTTATTCAAGAGAAAAAAGAAAGAAAAATAATAAATTAAACAAAATAAAATATTTAGATTTAAAAGGAGATTATAATTTAGGATTAAATGAAGATTTAGATATTATTGAATAAATAATATTTAAATTAAAGTTTATTATAATATAAAAATTTTAAAAATAATTAAAACAATTTATAACTTATTTAAATGGAAAAAAATGTATCAAATAAAAAAGAAATCCCAATTTGTTTTATTGAACCAAAAGGAGTATATAAATATGTACAAATAAGTTATAATAATGAGATTTATGTAAGAGGAATAAAAAAATTTAAATATCATAAAGGAATATATCATAATTTTATTAAAGAAATAGAAAAAACAGGGATTCAAAAACCAAAAACAAAATGTTTGGGTGGTGGAAGAATAAAATTTGAACCTGAAGAAAAGAGTATTTTTGTATATGGATATTCAAATGCATATGGAAGATATGATGGTCAACATGAAAAAACTGTTGAAATATTAAAAAATTTTTATCCTGATTATAATATTACTTGGTCAAATGAAGGTTATTAAATACAAAAAAAATTACAATTTTTCCAATTAAAAAATTTATATTATATTTTTTAAACCATTTATATTATAAATTTTTCATTTAAAATACTTTAAAAAAAAAAATGAAAATGGATGATGAAAATAAATATGATGATAAAAAAGATGATAAAGATATAAATTATGGTGAAAAAATAGAAACATTTAAATTAATGATTGAAAATAATAATGATGATATAGCATTAATGTATTTACAAAAAGCAGATTGGGATGAAGAAAGAGCAGTAATGCTTTATCATAGTGAAGATTTAAATCCTCAAAATTATAATACTTCAATTTCAAATTCATATAATTTCAATTATAATATTTCAAAAAGTAATCCTCCTAAAGTTAAGAAGAGTAGTTTTGATTTTTCAAAATATGAACAATGTCCTATTAAATATCCACAAAAACCAGGATTTTTATCTGGAATTTTGAATTTTTTTGGTCCTAAAAATTATTCTAATGAATATGGTATTACCAATTTTAATAGAATTAAAGGTTATGCTTCAAATTATGAATTATTTATTCAAAATTTAAAAAATAAACTTGGAATTCTTTTTATTTATGATGATAAAACAATATTTTCAATGAAAAATATTATTAATGGAATAATTAATGATTTATCTTTAAGTAATTTATTTAATAATAAAACAGTTTTTCCTTTATATAACTTAAGTGAAACTGGTAAATACATTTTATCAAATATTCATATTACAAAATTACCTATAATGTTAGTTTGTAAATATAAAAATAAAAGTTCTTTTGTTGTTATTAAAAAAACAAAACCAGGAAATTTATCATTAGATTCAGTTAAAGAAGTAATTAAAAGTGCAGAAGAGCTTGTAAACTCAAGAAATCAAAATAAAACAAATACACCAAATAATAATAATATAGATTCTCAATGTTTAAATAATGATTTTAATTATGATGATTTTTGTTTTTTAAGCAATGGAGAAGTTATTGAACAACAAAAAAAAGATTTAGAAGAATTAGAAAAAAAAGAAAGAGATAAAAATGAAAAAGAAAGAAAATTAAAAGAAGAAAAAAAAAGAGAAGAAGAAAGAATAGAAAAGGAAAAAAGGGAAAAATTGGAAGAAGAAAAGTTATTAAAAGAAAAATTAATTATGTTAAAAAATTCTCTTCCACCTGAGCCTAATGATTCAAATCCTAATAAATGTATTATTGTTTTTAGATATCCTGATGGTAGTAAAAATGTTGAAAGAAAATTTATGAAAAGTGAAAAAATACAAATTTTATATAATTTTATTGAAAGTATTGGAAGAGAAATTTATACTGAAACATATATTAATAAATTTATCTTAATTCAAACTTTTCCTTTTAAAAACTTAGAAAATAAAGAAAAAACATTAGAAGAAGAAAATTTATTTCCTAATGCAATGTTGCAAATTAAAGAAATTGACCCATAATTTTATTTAGTTTAATTAAATTATTAAAATAAATTAATAAGTATTAATAATTTTGAATATTTTTAAAATTCTTTAATAATTTTTAATATTATTATTATTTGATTTATTATTTTATTTAATAAATTCAAATTAAATAATTATTATTTATTCATAATTATTAACTTAAAAAAAAATAAAATTAACTGAAAAATAATGGATAAAATAAAAGTAAAAAATAAAAAATTAAAAACAGAGATAAAAGATGAATTAAGTGATGAATATAAGAAAATAATAAAAAATCTTGAAAAATCTCAGTTTCATTTTTTTGAAAAGCCAAATAAAGAAATTGAGAAAAATAATATTATAAACGAATATTTTTTAAATCAATTTTTAAATCCACAAATTACTTTTTTAACAAATATTGAAAATAAAATAATTATTTCATATAATAAAGAAAAGCATATATTTCCTGTTCATTATCTTTTCGAATCAATTCCTTTTCCTAGAATAGAAATAAATAGATTTTTAACTATACAAGAAAAAAAAATTGTAATATCAGATTTAAATAATAATATTAATGATTCAAATTTTAAATTTGCAGTTTCTGGTTTTTCAATATCAAAAATTTTAAATCCATCAAATTCAGTTTTTAATTTTTTATCTATATTAAAATCAAATAAAATCTTTTTATTATCTAATAAATTAAAAAATAATGAAGAATTAATATGTATTTGTTCGAGATTAATAAATAATATTTTGAAAAGTGAATTTGTCATTTGTAGATTAAACTTATATAGAAAATTAGAAAAGAATATAATAAAACAAATAAATGATAAAAAAATATTTGAAATAGATAATAAAAAACAAAATTTAAAATTGTTAAGAAAAAAAATTAAAATTCAAACTGTTCAAATAAATAAGGAAAAAAGTATTTCAAAAATTGAAGAAAGAAAAATTAAACGGATATTAGAAAATGGAAAAGAAAAAATCATTTTAAAAAAAGATGAAGTAAAAAAAGAAATTTCAAATTTATGGGAAAATAATGAAAAAAATACCAATAAAGAAAATAAAAATATAATCTCTTATTCTAATAGCTCTATTTCTACATCATGGTATTGAAAATCAGATAATTTGATTTTTTAAAAAATATTTATTAAAAAAAGTTGAAAATAAAATAAAATAATTTGAAAAAAAATATAATATGAATAATTGTTTTAATAATAAAGTGAAGAATTGTAAATTTTATATATCTAAATATAATAAAATAATTATATATTATTAAAAAATATTAATTAATCATAATTCAATTTAAACATTAAAAAAAATAATTAAATTATTTCTCAGTTGATAATAAAAAATCATTTTTACTTTTTAAGATTTCTTCATATTTCTCTTTATTTTGAAAATTTTCATTATTAATTTGTTTTTGTAAATTTTGAATCATTGTATCTTTTTCTCTCAATTTTTTACTCATTGAAGATACAATTTCCTTATCATCAAAACTCATTTTTTGATTAGACAAAGTTTGCTTTAATTGATTTTTTAAATTTTCAATAATTTGTTCTTTTTCTCTTAATTCATTCATAGCATTAATTAAAGCATCTTTCATTTCATTTTCTTCATTTTTACTTAGAATATTATCTTGAATATTAATCAATTGGTTATTATTATTATTTTCATATTTTAATTTTTCTATTATATTTTCTAAATAATCAACTCTTTGATTTAAATCAATAATAGATTTACTTTCATCTTTATTATTTATAGTTTCTAATTCTTCATTATTTTCATAAGGTATATTTTTATAATATTGTATTTCATTTTCTAATTGATTAATTTGATTTAATAATCTTGTATTTTCTTCTATTAATTTTTGATTTTGTGACATAAAATCATTAACTTGTGAAACTAAATATTTTGCTGCATCTTCTTTATTATCTTGATTAAATAATTCTGGAATTTGTGATAAAGCATTATTTAATTTATCATTATAATCTGATATTATATTATTGAAATTATCTATTTGCATATTTATTTGAGTTTCAAAATTATTTTTGTTATTAAAATTATTTTTTAATTGCATTTTTAATTGAATTATTTTATCTTTTAATTTTTTATTTTCTTTTGAATAATTTTCTAAAAGTAAATCCAATTTTTTATTTAATAAATTATCATTTTGTTGAAATGGAATTTGAAATTGTAAAGGAAATTGTTGAAAATTACTATTCATTTTTCCATTTTGAAATTGGTTTTTATAATAATTGATTTCATTTTGAAGAATTTCAATAATAGAATCTTTTTCTGAAATAATTTTATTAACATCTTTATTTTTTTCTGATAATTTTTTTGCATCAGATAATTCAATATTTAAAATATCAACTTTTTTTTGTAAATTAGATGCATAAACCATTAATGTATTATGTTTTGAATTTAATTTTGAATATTCTTCACTTAATTGATCAAATAAATCATTTAATTTTTTAAATTCTAAATCTTTAGACTCAATTATGACTTTTAATTCATCATTTTTTTTTGCTAAATCTACTTTTTCAGAAATCAAAGACTCATTTTTTTTTGATAATTCTTTTAAAGTATCATTTAATTGATTATTTAAATTATTATTTTCATTATAAAATTGAGGTGACTCACTTCTAATTGGCATTATATTATTAAAGTTATTTTCTCCATTATTAAAATTATTATTATTTAAAAAACTATTATTTTCATTTATGAATGGATATTTACTCATAAAATGATTGATTTTTGGTTTTTGAAATTCTTTTTCATCTATTAAACTTATTTTTTCATCTTTAATTGGTGATGTTGATTTATATTGACAAAAATTTTGATTTCCTTTCATTTATTATAAATAAAGTTTATTAAATCAAAAATTAAAAATATTTTAATTGTTATATTATAAAAAAATATAATACAAAAAGAAATTTTATATAAATTAATTAAACATATAATAAAAAGCATTATTATAAAGCATTATATTAAATATAAAAAAAGTAATAAAAAAGAATAAAATATATTTGAAAATAAAGAAAATTAAAAAAATATAATTAATATAATTAATTAACAAAAATAATAATATAAAAGAAAACAAAAAAGAAATTGAATAAAAAATTTATATTTAAATAAATAAAGAAAATTAATATACAAAAAATGAATTAATGGGGATTGGGGATTGGGGATTGGG
>JAEEGK010007815.1_pt1 | contig 25430 bp, 22 predicted proteins | sample 8958771 | NCBI WGS metagenome assembly JAEEGK01 (sample SAMN16246547, study PRJNA631951) | gut metagenome | biome: gut microbiome; feature: rumen; material: SC-attached | host: Bos | place: Iran: Karaj | collected 2018-10
GAGTAGAACTTGCCATAAATACAGGAAGAACAAAGTTTGCAATGGGATACCATTTTGACCTTGATGTTTTTGACGAAAACAAAAACTTCCTCTTCCAGGATGCTTCAAAGTTTTATATGACTGTGAAATATAACTGGATTAGAAATTAGGTTTACAACTCATAGGTTTTCATCAACCCCTTGCCTTTTACGTCACATTCTTCCATGCGGCATTTTAGGTGGCGGGTCGGGGTTTCTACAAGGTCTTTAACACTCTGAGTGATTCGGATGTGACCTGGAGAACAGGCACTTTCCATTCGGCTGGCTACGTTTACAGTATCGCCCCAGATATCGTAGATGAACTTATTTTCACCGATAACGCCGGCAATTACAGGACCGCTATTCAAACCAATTCTTATATTAAACTTGATTTTTGCGGTTTTGTTATACTCAGCTAAATCCTTGTACATGCCTACTGCAAACCTGAGCATAATTTCTGCGTGATTTTTGTTTGGAGTTGGAACACCGCAGGCTGCCATATAAGCATCACCAATTGTTTTAATTTTTTCTACACCCATGCGGGCAGCACGTTTATCAAAACGGGAAGTAAGTGCATTGAGAGAGCTGACAATATTTTCAGCTGACTGATTACTTGTAGTTTTTGTAAAGCCAACAATATCAGAAAAAAGAACTGTTACATTTTCAAAGCTGTCGGCAATTGTGCGTTCACCGGCAAGGCCCTTCATTCGCTCTGCAATAGAAGCCGGAAGGATGCTTCGCAAAAGCCGGTCGGAATCATCCTTAGCCATTTCGAGTTCTACGGTTGCCATCTGGATTTTTGTTTCGAGCATAAGCTGACGTTTTTTGTTTGTGCGGATTACAATAAAAAATATAATCACAACAATTCCAAGAAATAAGGAAATCACTCCTATCCAAAAACTGTAGCGCTGATAAATAAAAGGCTTTTGAACAAAATTGACAACAGCCGGTTCCTGGCAGGTAAACTCATCTGCATTGATGATATTTACAAAGAAGGTGTAATTGCCTGGCTTTAAGTTTGTGTATGAAACACTACGATTTGTTGTATACTCAGAAAACTTTGTGTCAAAGCCCTGCATCATGTGACTGAAGCGGTTTTGCTCACTTGCAATAAAACTAAGTCCAGTATATCTGATATCTATGTGTTTTGTTCCTGCAGGAACAATTATTGCATCTGTGAAATCAGTGTATTCTTTATCATCAACTTTTACACTTGTAATCTGGACAAGCGGAAGAACATTTTTATTATGAATCTTAAGAGGATCATAAAGTGCAAAACCATCTGTCATTGTGAACCAGATGCGACCATGAGAATCCATCATGCTCAGAGCTGTTGAATTTGCGCCGCTTGATTTAAGACCATCATTCTGAGAATAAAACTTTATGTTTAATTTTTCGCGTGTGCCGTTTTCTATTTCGTAAAAGTTTTCATAAGGAACCGATGTAATTCCTCTGTTGCTTACCATCCACACTGTACCGCTGATGTCTGGAATCATCTGGAAAATTGAATCGGACTGAAGACCGTTTTCGGAAGTAAAATTGAAAATCTTTGTGTCACTGAAATTATTGTTTATGTTTGTGCGCAAAAGACTTATTCCAGTTCCTGTACAAATCCAGAAGGCACCATCCTTGTCTTTTGAGATTTTGAAAATAACGTTTCCGGCAAGGCCTGAAGAACCAGAATATTTTTGAACAAGCTTTTTATTTTTTAAGATGTAAACTCCATCGCCGTCTGTTCCCACCCAGATGTTACCGGCAGAATCTTCGTAAAGACACATTATGTATTCATTTACAAATCCATCGGCAGAAGTAAAGTTCTTGATTGAACCGTCTTTTGAAATTACAGAAAGTCCTGTTGTAGTTCCAACATAAAGATCGCCAGTTTTAGATTCCAAAGAAACTCGGGTTTTGTTTCCGGCAAGTCCTTCATCGGTTGTCCAGTTTATAATGCCATCGGATGTCACTCTAACCTGTGCAGGAGCGGTATAGCAGTTTACAAGAAGGTCGCCATTTTGAGCGAGTGCAATATGACGGATTCGTGTGTTGGAACAAAATTGAGTTGCTTCGTTTTCTACAAGAGTTTCTCCATCCTTATAGCACTGTAAACCTTCATCAGTACCAACCCAGACATTACCCTGCTTGTCTTCGCAGATTGCATTAACACCGGTGTTTAAAAGAGTCATTCGGAACTTACCGGGACTGATTTTTCCAACACCTTCTGAGTCTGTTGTTACCCATACATTACCTTCGCGGTCTTCGAACAGTTTATTGATTGTACTGTTCATAATTGATTTTGAACCGCCATAAGTTGTGTAGGTACCGTTGCTGCAGATTACAATTCCTTTTTGTGTACCAAACCAGATTGTGCCGTATTTATCAAAATAAATATCGTAGGTTGGTGTATTGTCAAGGAAGGTTCCTGATTCTATGCGTGTGATTTTTCCGTTTGAAAACTTTATGATTCCTTTTTCGCTAAGGCCAATCCAGAAGTCGCCGTTAGGATCCTGTGAAATGCAGGAAACAGTAAAATCTCCAAAATCATCGAGTTGGGTAAAACGCTGAAAGGCTCCATCCGAAAAATAATAAAGTCCTTTGTTAGCCGAAGTTAACATCCAGATTTTATCTGCAGTATCTTTGTAAAGCTGGGATACAAGAACAAAGTCTGAATCCAGTGTGTCTTTGATTTTTGGAGTTATGATTTTGTCATCCGGCGTAAGATAAATAATTCCGCTCGCTGTTCCAATCCAGATATTGTGAGCTTTATCTTCTGCAAAAGCACGGATTGAATTGTTAGGAAGTCCGTTTGCTATTGAATAAGCCTGTGTGGAGTTCTTACCGATTTTTTGAACACCTTCATCGTTGGAGCCAACCCAGATGTTTCCCTGCGAATCCTGGAAAATTGAGCGCGCAGAAATGAAGGAATATTTTTTGTTTGTATATTTATTTATGCTTTCAAACTCGTAGCCGTCAAATCGTACAAGAGCTTCGTAGCTTCCAAAATACATAAAGCCATCATCTGATTGCAGAACATCCGAAACTGAATTGCCGGGAAGTCCGTCCAGACTGGTCCAGGTTCGCGTTACGTAATTATCAAGGGTGGAAAACTGTGCAAAAAGTGGAGAAACAAAAAGTGCCACCAGAATTGAAATTGCTGCTTTTACGATTAGTCGTTTCATAAGTCACCTCAGTTTTTAATGTTATTTATTTTAAGATTGTCGTGTCAAGCACGACAATGACATTTCTGTAGCGTTAGCCTTTGCTAACTGTTTTACCTATGAACTTTTTTAACCTTAACAAATTGTTTCCCACTGAACTTTTAACCTTCGACAATTATTTTATCCCTGAACTTTTAGCCTTCGATTTTGCTAACAGTTTTACCTCCGAACTCCTTTGAGTGTTCCCACTCGTAGCTAATTGCGGCATCAAAGTCGGCTTGGGGTACGCAGTTTTGTTCGATGGCAAGAGCTGTATTGTGAAGACGGCGAATACAATCTGATTTATCGTTGTAGCCGAGCTTTGATTTTTCTATACTTTCGCGAAGGATGCGTATAGATTCATCATAGATTTTTAGCGGGACTGGAAAAGGGTGACCGTCTTTACCACCGTGTGCAAAACTAAAGCGTGCTGGATCTGTGAAGCGTGATGGTGTTCCATAGATTACTTCGCTGACAAGTGCAAGTGATTGTAGGGTGCGTGGACCTAGTCCTGGTGTGAGCAGGAGAGATTCAAAATCCTGGGGCTGACTTTCGTAAGCCGTGGCTAACACACCACCCAGTCGTTTGAGGTCGACGTCTTGTTCGAGGACTTCATGATGGAATGGTGCCTGATAATCTCTCCTCAGCGTTGAACCTGTTCTGGCTCCTTTTGCAGTTTCGAGGGCGAAACTGCTGTCACTGGTAGCATTTGAAATTGATTGTATCGTTTGTTCAAGTTCGGGAAATAACAGACCTTGCTCAGATTTTAATTCGGGGGCGTTGCGGGGGTTGCTAACTGATTTCTGGTTACCCCCGCTGGAAGGGGTAGGCTGCGACGAAGTGCAGCCGAGGGGAAGGCTTTCCCCTCCTACTTTCCCGTCTTGCAGTAAAATTATTTCGCTGGCGGGTTTTCCAATTTGAGCGATTTCCTGAATCATACGGTCGGGATTTTCGTGGGACATTTCAAGAATGCTGTTGCGGGCAGGAGCGGCCTTAGTGTCGGTGAGATTTAAAATTGGACCACGATTTTCGCCAACAACTCCGGTGTGCGGCTCATCCACAAACGAACGAATGTTAGTTGAACACCAGTGATAACGACGCGCTTTTTTCTGCGCAGGATTCATACCCTGCTGTACGACAGTCCAGTTTCCGTTGCGGGTAAGAATGAAGTTATGCTGGTAAAGCTGGAAACCATCCTGCACTGCATTGTTATCTACCTTTGCAACAAGTTTGCTATTCCTAACAAACTCATCACCATTGAGCCCTTCACGACTGGCAATTTCTAAAAGTTCATCGGGAGTCATGCGCGAATATTTTCCACGGCCTCCGCAAACATAAATGCCAAGCTCTTTTGCCCGTGGATTAAGCCCCCGCTTCAAAGCATACAGAACACTTGTTGTAATTCCGCTGCTATGCCAGTCCATTCCCATTACTGCACCAAAGCTCTGAAACCAAAGCGGATCACTGAGCCGAACAAGCACTTCATCCGGCCCAAAGTTTTCTACCAGCGATTCCGTAATAAGCGTGCCCAACACCATCATTCGGTCAGCAAGCCAACGCGGTACTGTACCGGTGTGAAGAGGAAGATCTGCGTGTCCTGTGTTTCGTGGCATAAAAGAAGTATACCATAAAAAAGTATAGGAATCAAAAAATATAAATTAAAAAATCCAAACAAAAAATACAATTTGCACTCTCCCACAAAATCCGCTAAAATAAAAAAATGATTAACGAAGCCGAACTTTCCAAAAAAACAATTTTTTCTTTCGAAGTCTTCCCGCCAAAAAAGACTATGCCAATTGATTCCGTTTTTTCTACCCTCGACGAGCTTAAGGATTTGCATCCGGATTTTATCTCCGTAACCTTTGGTGCAGGTGGCAGCGAGAACTGTGATAACTCAATTGCAATTGCAAAGCGCATTAAAGATGTTTGCCATGTTGAACCGGTTATTCACATGCCGTGTTTGAATATGACTCGGGCTGATGCAAAGTTTGTTCTTGAACAGTTCAGACAGGCGGGCATTGAAAACATTCTTGCTCTTCGCGGTGATAAAGTTGAAGGAAAAGTTCCGTGCGGTGATTTTAAACATGCTGATGAATTAATTCGCTTTATTAAGGATTTTGATGATGAACAAGCTGCTCGTAACACTCAAACTACAAATCAAAACCCTATAGATTCAAATGCTTATTCAAGCTCCAAGTCTCACTTCAACATCCTGGGTGCCTGTTACCCGGAACTTCATCCGGAATCAACTTCGGTTTATGATGATATTGATTTTTTGAAGAAAAAGGTTGATGCAGGAGCAACTCATCTTTTGAGTCAGCTCTTTTTTGATAACGACCAGTTTTACCGTTTCCTTGAACGCTGCAAAATAAAAGGAATAAACGTTCCGATTGAAGCGGGAATCATGCCTGTCACAAACAAGAAATCTATTGAAAGAATGGTAAGCCTGACTAACGCAAAGCTGCCGAAAAAGTTTACAGATATGATGGCCCGTTACGAAGATTTCCCTGAAGCAATCCGCGATGCAGGAATAGCTTATGCCATTGATCAGATTGTAGATTTAGTAACTCACGGCGTTCAGGGCATTCACCTTTACACAATGAATAATCCTCATATTGCCAGAAAGATTTATGAAGCAACAAAGAGCCTCTTTGATGTTTCTCCGATAATTTCTACACGATAGAGATTGTCGGATCAAGTCCGACAATGACATGCAATCCGACAGACATAAAAAAAGCGGTGGCCACCAAAAAGTGTAACCACCGCTTCATTCTGTCATTCCCATGCTCGACATGGGAATCTACTATTCAATCTTTATCAACTTAACATCAAAGCAGATATAAGCATCGCCTTCGATTCCAGCCTGTGGAATACCGCGTGAACCATAAGCAAGCTCCGGCGGAATAACCATCTTGCGGGTTTCATTAAGCTTCATTTCCTGAACCATCAAATCAAAGCCAGGAATCATCTGTCCACCATCAGTTGTAAAATCAAGAGCTTCGTGTCCCTGTGGATGGAAGCCCTGTGAAGCATCAAAAATCTGACCAGATGTAAGATAGCCCTTGTACTCAACTGTTACGTGTTTTCCCTTTCCACATGCAGCACCAGTCCCCTGCTCAAGAATCTCGTAGTAAATACCGTTTGAATCTTTCTTACAGCCTTTGATAACTTCCTTTATAGCGTTCTGCTTTTTTTCTTCACGGAACTTAGCGGCTTTTTCTGCTGCTTCATTTTTCAATTTGTCAAAGCTCTTCTGAGTAACAGTAAACTTTTCAGCATCACTACCCTGGCGGATAATTTTTATAGACTGAATGGTGTCGCCCTGAGCAACTGCATCTACAACCTTCTGGCTTGCGGCATCAACAACTTCACCAAAAATTGTGTGCTTGTAATTGAGCCAGTCTGTAGGAACATGAGTGATAAAGAACTGACTGCCATTTGTATTTGCGCCACTGTTAGCCATTGCTAACTTACCAGGCTTGTCAAAAATAAATCCATCAACAAACTCATCAGGGAACTTATAACCAGGACCGCCTGTACCGTTACCACGTGGGTCACCACCCTGAATCATAAAGTTGGCAATTACGCGGTGGAACTTCAAACCGTCATAAAAAGGTTTTCCATTTGCAGCATCAAGAGTTCCTTCTGCCAGACCAACAAAGTTTGCAACTGTCATTGGTGTTTCTTTGTAAAACAAGTTCAAAACAATCTGACCTTTTTCTGTTGTAAGAACAGCAAAGAGTCCGTCTTTTCCTTTCAAAGCTTCAATATCCATTTTATTGTCCCCTGTATTTGTATTTTTTACAGCCGCATTATCATTGCCTGCAGAACCGGTTTCTGTCTTGTTAGCGTCAGATAACACTGCTGTTGTGTTTCCTGTTTTTTCATCAGATTTTTTTGCATCAGCTTTTTTAGTACTGCAGCACGCAAAACTAAAAAGCATTGAAATTACAAGTAAAATCCCAAGTCTTGTTTTTTTCATCATTATCCCCTTTTGTCGAGCGAACCCCGGCAATTAAAACTGCTTCATAAACCACTTATAAACGGCATCCATTCGAGATGTCATTGATTCGGTAATCTGTCCCCTTATGCCTGGAAACTTTGCACTGTCCAAATCTGTGCAGAGATACAAAAGGATTTCGTCCCCAACATCTTCTACATAAATAAAGATTTTAAGATTTTCCGGAGCAATTGCTTTTATAGGACCAATTCCAATCCAGCTTGTGGTTGTAAAAACAGCGAGCATTGTATTGTCTTTCTGATAGTAGTTCAGCCTGTAAAAAATATCGCCAAAGCTGTTATCTTTCTGATAGCACCAGCTTGTCTGACCATCGGCATTTCCTGTATTCTGGTCACTGATTTTTTTCTTGCTGTTTTCGCCATCTATCATATAAGCTTTTTCGTAAAGAACAAGTGTTTTGTTTTTTGTGCTGGAATAATAATTCATTCCCTGCATGTTGGAAACAGAACGTAAAACTCTGGAAACATCGTTTATGTCAATTGTGGCAGAAGCTCCGCTTCCAGATTTTGTTAGTTCTTCCTTACTGATATGATAAAGGCTTTCGTAAATAAACGGAAAGTTTTTTTCGGCCTTAATTACCCGCAAACCGTCAATGATTCCATCATACTGAGTTTGAGGCCTGAGCTTAAGTTCATTCGTTCCATCATCGTGTATGCGTGTCTTTACGTTTGACTGCGCAAAAACAGCACCCATTAAAACAGCACATGCACAAATTAAAACAAGCTTCTTCATAAAAACTTTCCTTCGTTGGTTTATCTTATTCCCTTGTAAATAACTCTAACCTGCTTATATAAACCTTCGCCTTCGCTCTTAGTTTCAACATCAGGAATATCATTAAGAGTTGTGTGAATAAGACGGCGTTCAAAAGGATTCATTGGCTCAAGGAGGATTGAGTTGCGGCTTGAACGAACTCTATCGGCTGTTGTATAAGCAAGGCGAACAAGAGTTTCTTCGCGGCGGATTCTGTAGTTTTCTGTATCAAGAATTACGCGAACTTCTTCGTGTCCAAGACGGCCAGCATAAATATTTGCCAGAAGCTGGAGAGCATCAAGATTCTTTCCCTTGCGTCCAATAAGGATTGATGAGTGTGATGATTCAAGCTTAATTCCAATCTTTTTCTCTTCACGGTATGTAACAGAAACTTTTACGTCGTAACCCATTCTTGTAATTACTTCTGTGATGAACTCAATAAGTTTTTCTTCAAACTCGCCCTGTGGAAGTGGGTCTGCAAAAATGCGTGAATGATGTTCTTCCGGCTCGTTGTAAGAAGAGTGAGCAGTGTGTTTTTCATCATCTAAAGTATGAACCTTAATTTTTACGTAGCCTTTTTTGAAAAGAGAGTTTTTCTGAGTCTCAAGGATTTCTACATCAAATTGGTCGCGTTCCAATCCAAGGTCTGCAGCAGCAAGTTCAATAGCTTCTTTTTCAGTTTTTCCTTCATATTCGTAAGTCATTTTTATCTCCTGTATTTAGAATTGCAAAAAAATCTTATCTTTTCTTTCCTTTTGGTGGTAAAGTTTTGTTAGGCTTTGCAGTAGTTTTTACAGCCTTTGCTTCCTTGTCCTTTGCCATCTTTTTGTTGATAATCATCTGCTGACCAACCTGCCATACGTTACTTGTAAGCCAGTACAACAAAAGTCCAGCTGGAGCATTGTAGAACAGGAAGAAGAACATAATTGGCATACCGTAAGTCATAAACTTCATGGTCATTGCGTTCTGTCCGCCCGCACCTGCAGCGTTAGCCGGCTGAGTTAATTTTGTTGAGAAAATCTGAGTAAGTGTATAGATGATTGGCAAAAGCCTGAGCTGATTACCAATGAAAGGAATGTTAAACTTAAAGGAATAAACACTATCACCTGTTGAGAGATCCGGAATCCAATTTGGAATAAACATAGCCCCACGGAACTCAAAGTAATTATTGAACAGGTTATACATAGAAATCAAAATAAGGAACTGGAAAACCAGAGGAAGACATCCGCTTGCCGGATTATATCCTGCTTCCTGATAGATTTTCTGAGTTTCTACCTGAAGCTTCTGTTTGTCGTTTGCATACTTAGACTGAATTGCCTGCAGCTGTGGCTGAAGCTCCTGCATCTTCTGTGTACTCTTTGACTGCTTGATTGAAAGAGGGAACAAAAGAATCTTCAAAATCACTGTAAGAACAACAATACAAACACCCCAGTTCTTTATGATTTTATGAAGGATTTCAAGACAGAACTTTAAGATTGTTTCGAGCCAGCTTAAGATTCCGCTGGACTGTAAGCTTTCGGTAAGCTTTGAGCCGCCAAACTTCCAGGCGTTATTTTCTGGAATGTTGTAAATCTGAAGATCCTTTTCGTTGCGTGGACCAAAGTACATATAGTAGGTGTCCATTATATCTGAACCGCTGAATGCACGGCGTTCGAAAAGTGCCTGAGCGTTAGCATAATCATTTATTTCTACCTGTGATGAATAGTAAGCTGCATTCCAGATTGAAGAATCGGTTGGTACTACAAGTTCAACAAAGTACTTTCCACCAATACCGCCCCAAATCAAATCATTCTTATACTTCTGGAACTGACCGTTGCTGAGCACCTGACGTTTTGCTTTTTTTCCATTGTAAGCTATAAACTGACGGTTTTCGTAACGGTTCTGTTTTGGATTAAAGTGAGGCCCAATCTGTGGTGAAGTTCTGATTGTGTAAGCTGCACCGTTGAAATCAAGACCTGTGTTGTCATCTGTGTGAATCATAATATCGAGCTTGAACATATACTCGTTTGGCTTGAACGAATATTTTTTTCCAAGCATAAATGTTTTCTGATTTCCAAAGCTGTCTTTTGTTACAAAATTGCGTTTGAAGAAAACTGTGTAATCATCGAGTTTTTCATAAGAAAAGTATTCGTTGATGATTGTGTTTCCAGCTGAACCTAAAGCAAGCGCACAGGTTCTGTTCATGTCGTTAATGCTGTCCGAAATCTGAATACCATCATTAGTATCCATATCAAGATGATTAACGAGCTTGTAACTGATAATGTCGCCGCCCTTTGTAGTAAAGATGATTTCTGCACAACCAGTATTGATTGTAACTTTTTCTTCTGTGAGCGGAACTTCATCATCCTCTGCTGCAAGGATTAAAGATTCATTTTCGCTAAAAATTGATTCGGTTGAAGAAGCTGCATTACTGGCATTTGTACTGCCAGAGTTTGCAGAGCTTTCATCTCCGTTTTCAATAACCACTTCATTCGATGTATCCTGTACCTCTGCATTCTTGTTTCCAGTGATCAAAGGCATAAGAAGATAGGCACCGATTATTACCAAAGTTGAAAGGACAATTGCCCAAATAGTATTTTTATCCACTTAAAGGTTCCTCTTATTATTTTCATGGAACAGGGTCATACCCGCCCTCATGATATGGATTGCATTTGAGAACTCGTTTAATTGCAAGAAAAAGCCCTTTACCAGGACCGTATTTTTGAATAGCTTCCAGCGCATAGGCAGAACAGGTCGGCGTAAACCGACAGCAAGGCCTGTGCAAAGGCGATATGCATTTTTGATAAATACGAATTAATGTACAAAAAAAGACAGACAATGCTTTTTTAAATACGTTAATAATAGTCTTAATCATAAGTTACTCTTTGATTAATCCTGCTTTTTTACACAACAAACGAATCATATCACATCGCGAGTGGAACGAATCATTTCCGGGATATATCAAAATCAACATATCGTAACCGGTGTTCAGATGTGATTTTAGTAAACGATAGACTTCACGGCTGTATCTTTTTGATAAGTTCCTTTGAACCGCGTTACCGTAGCCACGGACCATAGGAAATCCAACCCTATTGTATTCCAGATTATTTTCCAAGAAAAATAATTTTGCTCCTGGAACACTGACTTTTTTTCCGTCCTTAAACAGCTTTTTAAAATCTGCGGGATTTTTTATACGTTCATTCCGTTTAAAAAATCCCGTTTTATTTAAATCTGTTTCCATCTCTGAAAAATTAGTACTTCTTGTGTTCGTCAGAAACTGTGAGCTTTGCTCTTCCCTTTGCTCTTCTTCTTGCAAGAACTTTTCGTCCGCCTTTTGTAGCCATTCTTGCGCGGAAGCCGAATTTTCTATTGCGTTTTACTTTGCTTGGTTGATATGTTCTTTTCATGGAACGCTCCTTTTATATAATTAAAATGATTTCAAATTGATATACTACTTTCACAATACTAGAAAATAGTAATAAAATATATCATTATTTTTCGGAAAAGGTCAAGCCAAAGCTTCTGTTTGTTGGTAGTTGTTCATTTTTGCGGCTTTGGCTCGTAGTTTTGCTAAGCAAAACTACGCACTTTTGAGTTTCAAAGAGGGGAAAGCCTTCCCCTGCGGTCGCACTCCGTTGCGCCCTACCCCTTCCAGCGGGGACACCCCGCAACGCCCCGTTTAATTGTCTTCTCTTTTGAGCATTTCGGCAAACTTTGCCCGGAGCTCGGGTGGAAGATTTTCGGCAGGAGATTTTCCAGCATCAGCTTCTTTCTTGCTATCCTTAGCCTCATAAAACTTAGCAAGCTCTGCATCCTGTTTGTCCAACTCTTTAGAAAGCTTCTGGCGGGCCTGAGAAAGCTGTTCGTCGTAATCGTCGTTCAGGCGGACCTGGGTGCCGGACATTCTAAAAGCAAAGGACTTTATTTCAAGATTCGGCAAAGTGCGCTTTAATCCGTTGATGATAAACTTCTGGTACATTTTAAGATATTGAATCCAGCCTGAATGATCAGTTTCTATAAGGAGCACACCCTTCTTAAAATCTACCACCCGTGTGTTACCGGCCAGGCGTTCGCCTATCGGCATGTGGCGCTCATTTTCTTCGTTATCCTCGTAGCTTTTAATTTTTAAAAGTACACTTCTCCACACAGAAGAAACTTCGTTAGCCTTATCAAACGCCGTCAAGTCAACGGTTTTCATTATCATGTCTGAACAGGAAATTATATCGTTGTTCATTTTGAAACCTCCCATTCGCCGCCCTTAATTGTGTACACTTTTGTCGTATCATATTTGTAACGCTCATAAGGTTCGCCCGGTAAGAACGTACAGAAAAGCTGGTCGTATTCAGGAAGCAGCGCAGTAACCTTTGTGCGTTTATCGGGATCAAGCTCAAGCAGAACATCATCCATAAGCAGGACGGGTTTTAAACCGGTTACCCTTGTAAAATAAACAGCCTGTGCAACGCGAAGTAAAAGTGAAACAAGCCTGCACTGCCCTGTTGAAGCTGTTGGAATAAAAAGTTTGTTATCCCTAACAAAGTTTATTCTGTCACGATGCGGACCAGACATTGTAGTTTCCATATATTTATCATTTTCGCGTTTTTCACCAAGCATGGAAATTATATCCTGCACACTTGGATTTCTCTTAACGTTATCTTCAATTTTTTCTTTCCAGGAAGGATAGTAAACAATGCTCAATCCGCCTATTCCGGTAATCTCTTCAAAGATTTTTCCGAATATCTGATTGAACTGGAAGATTGCTTTTTTACGTTTGTCTTGAATAACAAAGCCAAGCTGCGCCAGTTGACTGTCGTAAACATCAAGCATTTCGTATTCATGATTTTTTAAAATTGTATTACGGCTTTTTAAAATTTTTTTGTAGTTGCGCAAATCGTCAATAAAAATTGAATCGTAAAGTGTGAGCGACTGGTCAACAAAAAAACGCCGGCACTCCGGTTCTCCTGTTGCAAAGCGCATATCATCATGACTGAATAAAATACACGGAATTGTGTTAATAATTTCTTTTCTATCCTGAACACGCTTTCCGTTTTTTTCTATTCGTTTTTTGTTGTTTTCATAAATGATGGAAATTTTTTGTGTTCCCTGTTTTTCATTATTGAACAGAGAATTAATACTAAAATTTTTTTCACCGTTTTTTACAATCTGAGAATCTGTGTAAGTTCTAAAAGAATTTCCGTAAGCTGAATAATAAAGCGATTCAAGAATGTTACTTTTGCCCTGACCGTTTTCGCCTACAAAATAGACCTCTCGCGAAGAAAGGTCTATTGTATCATTTTTCAGATTTCGAAAATTATAAAAGGTCTGATAAAGAAACGGCATCTTATCCTTTCAGTGGCATTATTACATGCAGATAATCACCGGCTGGTTCAGAGTTCATTATAATTGCTTTTGTAACAACAATCTCGTCGCCAATATTTTCATCGTTATTGAAATTGAAAGTAACGTATTCAGAATCAATATTTTTCAATGGTTCGGTGATGTAAACAAAGTTCAAAGACATTGTAATATCCTGACCATCATAGCGGCAAGGAATATCTTCTTCGGCAGCACCGTTATCAGTTTCAGGCGAAATAATTTTTAAATTACCGGAAATAACCTTGAAAATTATTTTATTGATTTCTTTATCTGCCATAATACTTGTTCGTTTAAGGGCAGCTTCCAAATCAGATTTACTAACCTGGAAAGACATACTCAAGCTTTCAGGAATTACTTTCTTGTAATTAGGGAACTGACCGTCAATTAAGTTAGTTGAGAATTCCATGTTACCAGATTTTACAAAAACAGATTTATCAATAACTGCAAGCTGGAGATTTCCTTCATCAGAAATATTTTTAAGAACACATGAAAGAATCTTTGTAGGAATAATTACAGGAGTAAAATCAGGAGCATTTGGAACTTCCTTTTTAATATAAGAAAGTCTTCGTCCGTCAGTTGCAACCATAGAAATTACATCACCTTCTTTTACAAAATATACACCAGTCATAAAAGAGCGGCTGCGGTTTTCTTTTGAAACTGCAAAAATTGTCTGGCGAATCATCTCTTTAAAATCCTTTGCAGACATTTCAAAGAATGGAACATTTTCAGAAGATCCAAGCTCAGGAAACTTATCACTTGTCTGGCTCTTAAGCTTGAAAGTAACTTTTTTAGAAATCGGTTTGATTGTTACACCAATATCTTCCTGAATGAACTCTACATCTCCAGATGGCAAAGAAGAAAGAATACTCATAAACTTATCACAGAAAATTGTAGTACGTCCTTCTTCAATAATGTCAACAGGAACAGAAGTCGTAAATCTCAGTGAAGAGTCTGTTGCTTTGATTGTTAAAGAATTGTTTTCTGCAATCAAAAGAATGTTAGAAAGAATTGAAACAGGACTTTTATTTGTAATAACTTCCTGAGCAATAGCAATTTCCTTAATCATTGCATCTTTGTCAAATGTAAACTTCATTTTTTTATCTCCTGATATGAACTTTATTAGCAGTCCTTATATTTATTAAATTTATAAATTTTAATAGTAGTAATAATAAGCGTGTGAATAATGTGTATAAATGATTTATCTGCTTGAATTATAAAGATTTAAATGGTTTATAAATAAGCGGTTTCAATACACATTTTATCCACTTATCCACATTTTACTTCATAATTCCCAATTTATCCACAAAATATCACAAAGTTATCAACATTTTTTTATCCTTTATTATTATACTCCTTAATTTCCTTTATCAATAATTTTATTCTTGAATCAAGATTCTGATCAACTTTGATTTTTTCAGAAATGTTTTTGTAAGCATGCATGATTGTAGAATGATCTTTACCAAACTCGTTTCCAAGCTCAGTGTAAGAAAGCTCTGTAACTTCACGGGCTATGTAAATTGCAATCTGACGTGGAACTGTAAACTTTTTGTCCCTCTGTTTACATTTAAGTTCAGAAACAGAAATATTGTAATCGTTGGCAATAACCTTTTGAATTACATCAAGAGAAATGTTTTCAGAAGCGCCGGAAGAAAGGAAATCCTTAAGCTGATTTTGTGCCATCTCAAGAGTAGGCTTTACACCAATAATTTCTGAATAAGCAAAAACCTGCTGGAGTGCATGTTCAAGTTCACGTACGTTTGTTTCAACATTCTTTGCAATAAAATCTATAATTTCCTGATCTAGAGTCTGGCCGGTACTTTCTATTTTTTTCTGTAAGATGGCACAGCGTGTTTCAAAATTAGGAATAGTAATATCAATACTAAGTCCATTTGAAAGCCGGCTCACAAGACGTTCAGTCATGTTTTTAATTTCTTTAATTGGACGGTCACAGGTGAAAACCATCTGAGCATTTTTTTCATGCAGGGCATTAAACGTATAGAAAAGCTCTTCCTGAATACCTGTTTTATTTTGTAAAAAGTGAATGTCATCAAGAAGAAGAACATCAAGATTCCGGTATTTATTTTTAAAATCATTTGTCTTCTTAGAAGATATGGAAGCGGTAAACTCATTTGTAAAAGTTTCTGCAGACACATAGCAGATTTTTAATTTTTCTCCACCGTTGTTATAAATGTAATTTCCAATAGCCTGCATCAGATGAGTTTTTCCAAGACCAGAACCACCATAAAGTAAAATCGGGTTATATTGTTTACCAGGATTTTTTGCAACAGCAAGAGAAGCATTGTAAGCAAAGCTGCTGTTTTCGCCAGGTACAAAACTATCAAACGTATATTTTTCGTTTAACAATTGGTGTTTTTTAAAAGATGATGAAGCCACCTTTGTAGATTCAGTTTGATCATCAGCCTTATTTTTACCGGGAGTCTCATTGACTTTTTTATCATCTTTACCCGAATCAGAAGCCTTATCCTTTTCTACATTTTTATCAAAATCCTTAGGACTTTCAAAATCTTTACTGTAATTTTCGGAAGACTGATTTTCTGATGAATTAGATGAGATTACATTGAGCTTAAGATTATTCATCCCTGTAATTTCACATATAGTTTTAAGGACCTTATCAAAATATCCTTTACTCTGAATCATGTTTTTCATAAAAGTTGTTGCTACAGAAACAGTAATTGTATCAACAGTATCTTCTACGTAGTTCATATTGAACCAGATTGTAAACTCATCTTCGTTATTTTGTGATTTATATTCATTATGCAGCTGATCCATTGCATGCTGCCAAACTTCTTTGTAATACTGATTTCCCATAGGTCTATTATCATAGAGTTCATTGTTTTCTTCAAGTACAAAGTAATGTCATTTTGGGTCATTTTTTGTTGCATTGAAAAAAAGTTCCTTTTTGGGTAAAATAAAGCTTTAATAAGTACAAAATAATAGGAAAAAACAATGGCTGATAATTATGGTGCAAGTAATATACAGGTTTTAAAAGGGCTTGAAGCAGTACGAAAACGTCCTGGTATGTACATTGGTTCAACAGGACCAAGAGGTCTTCATCATCTTGTTTACGAAACAGTAGATAACTCAATTGACGAAGCAATGGCCGGTTTCTGCGATACGATTGTTGTAGCTCTTGAAAAAAATGATGTTGCACGAATTGAAGATAACGGACGTGGTATTCCGGTTGATATTCACCCTACAGAAAAAATTAGCGCACTTGAACTGGTATTAACACGCCTCCATGCCGGTGGTAAGTTTGATAAAGGATCTTACAAGGTTTCCGGTGGTTTGCACGGTGTTGGTGTTTCCTGCGTTAATGCTCTTTCAGATTGGATGGAAGCAACAGTTCGCCGCGATGGTCATATTTATCAGCAGAAATACGAACGTGGTATTGCAAAAACTAAAGTAGAAATTATCGGCGATTGTGGTGCAGAAGAACATGGTACAACAATTCGCTGGAAAGCAGATAAAACAATTTTTACTGAAACAACAACTTATGATTATGATGTTCTTCGTGACCGTTTACGTGAGCTTGCTTTTTTGAACAGTGGCATTGTAATTGTTTTCCGTGATGAAAGACTTGAACATCCAAAAGAAGAAGTACTTAAGTTCGAAGGCGGTATCAACGAGTTTGTTAAAGAACTTGATGAAGGTAAAGCTGTTGTTCCAGAAGAGCCAATTTATATCTGTGAAGAACGTGATGAAGTTGTGACTGAAATTGCAATGCATTACAATTCAGGTTATTCAGAAAACGTTCATACTTTTGTAAATGATATTAACACACGAGATGGCGGTACTCACCTTGAAGGTTTCCGCAGTGCAGTGCGTTTTGTTTTGAATAAGTTTTTCGAAGCTAACGAAAAGCTCAAGAAAAATCTTGATAAAGAAGAAAAGCTTACTTACGAAGATTTAAGCAGCGGTTTGACAGCTGTAATTTCCATGAAAGTTCCCGAGCCTGAGTTCGAAGGACAGACAAAGGAAAAACTTGGAAACACAGAAGTCCGCACAATTGTAGATCAGATTGTAAAAGAAAAGCTCACTCTTTATTTTGAACAGAATCCTGCAGTTCTCGAAGCAATCTTGAAAAAAGCAATTGATGAAGCTAAGGCTCGTATTGCTGCACGTAAAGCAAAAGACAATATGCGCAAGAAGACAATGAGTGACGGTTTTGGTTTGCCGGAAAAATTGTCTGACTGTTCTATGAAAAATCCTGAGCTTTGTGAAGTGTACATTGTCGAAGGAGATTCTGCGGGTGGTTCTGCAAAGAAAGGCCGCGACCCTAAAACTCAGGCTATTCTTCCTCTCTGGGGAAAAATGCTCAACGTAGAAAAAGTTCGCCCGGAAAAAGTAATGAACAACGATAAGCTTGAACCTGTAATTGCTTCGCTTGGTGCAGGTTTTGGAAAAGACTTTAACATTGATAAATTACGCTATCATAAAATTATAATCATGGCCGATGCCGATGTTGACGGTTCTCATATCCGTACACTTCTGCTCACCTTCTTCTTCCGCTATATGCCGCAGATTATTGAGCACGGTTATGTTTATCTTGCTATGCCTCCGCTGTTCAAGGTTCAGCTTGGAAAGAAGGATCCTGTTTATTGTTACAGTGATGCAGAAAGAGATGCTGCTTTGGAAGCTCTTGGTGACCAGCGTGATAAAGCCGATGTTCAGCGTTACAAAGGTCTTGGTGAAATGGACGGAAAACAGCTTTGGGAAACAACAATGGATCCAGCTCACAGAAAAATGCGTGTCGTAACAATTCCAGATGCAATGGCAGCCGACAGGATTTTCAGTGTATGTATGGGTGAAGAAGTTGAACCTCGCCGAAAGTTCATTGAAGAAAACTCAAGCTACGCTAATTTGGATATTTAAAACTAACATGTCAAAAATCATTTTACCGACATTGGAAACTTCCCGCCTCATTCTTCGTCCTCTTACAGTTGATGATGCTGAGGCAATTTTCAAATGGGCTGGTGATCCTCGCGTTAACAAATATATGATTTATCCTCTTTACAAAAGCAAGGAAGAGGCAAAGCCTTGGATTGAAACTTTGTATGAGGATGAAAAAAAATTAGACTATGGTTTTGTATTAAAAGAAACTGGTGAACTCATTGGTAGCGGTGGACTTTACTATCACGAAGATATAGATGTCTGGAGTGTTGGTTACAATCTTGCCTTTGATTTCTGGAAGCACGGTTACACAGTAGAGGCTATCGAAAAAATAATTGATTACGCAAAAAGCAAATATCAGGTGCGTGCAATTGCCGGAACCTTTGCCATTGGAAATTATGGTTCCATGCGAGTAATGGAAAAACTTGGAATGACTTTTTACGAAGACACAGAATACACAAAACTCGACGACAGCGAAACCTTTAAGGCAAAAACTTACCATAGGATTTTTTAATTTTTTATAACAGGGACTTCAAATATGTTAATCCCAACTAACAAAGAAATATACTCTTTAATAAAAGAACAGCTTGCTCTTGATTTTAATTGCAAATCTGAAGATTTTGATAAAACAGAAAATGTAATTACCCTGCCCGCTTTGAACGAAGGTCGCCGAGTTTTTTCAAACGAAAAGTTTTTTCTGCAAATTGCAACACTTGGAGACAACGCAGTAATTTCTGCTGATGAAAAACTTCATCCGTGGTTGACTGAATGGGTAAAAGAAAAAACAGGATTCTGGCTTTTTGAACAGCACAATTATTTTGAACTTGAAAACCAGGTAAGAAAGTTTGGTTATAAAATGGCACTCACCCATCATATGTTTTTACCCCTTCCAGAGCTTGTTCCTGTCGAACCTGATTTTGAATATTGTTTTATTGAAACAGAAGAAATAAAACAATTTTACGGTTGCCCCGAATTACCAAATGCAATTTGTGACTGCTACAAACCTGAACGTCCTGATGTACTGGCTGTGTTAGCTTTATCTAACGAAAACGCAACAAATAATTCTTCACAAGCACTATCTTACAAGGGCAAAAAAATTATGGGTATGGCAGGTTGCTCTGCCGACAGTAAAAAGTTTTGGCAAATTGGAATTGATGTTTTACCTGAATATCGTAGAAGGGGAATTGGTAAAACACTTGTAAAACTTTTACGCAACGAAACCTTCCGACGTGGAGCAATTCCTTATTACGGTACAAGTCTTTCAAATCTTCGCTCCTGGAAAATTGCACTTACCAGTGGTTTTAAACCAGCCTGGGTAGAAGCCGAAACTCGTAAGCTTGAAAAAAATGATTTTGCAAAATAACGATGCAACTAAGTTTGTTGTAATTTTTGTAAACACAAAGGAGCTAAATATGAAATATTTTCGCGTACACACTTCTGACATCGCCTGGATTACCCAAAAGCCTCGTGGCATTTTTACAACAGTCGGCAAGCTTGTGGATGCTAAAATCCTCACTCCAGAAGAAACCACCGAATACTGGAAGCAGCGCGAATATTTTGAAAAAGTCCTCCCTGTTCCTCCTTTCTATGATAAGGGAAATCCAGACCATGCTGTAACCTGGTTTAAAGACACACCACAGGGGAACGACATCTGGAATCAGCTAACCTTCTACCGTCAAATGTGCGCTAAATATGGCTTAAAGCTTTATCGTTCCGAAACCACAGAAATCCCCGGCGAAATAATCTATGAAGATGATTTTCAAATTGCTGTAAAAAATGAAAAAACGGATTTAAAAGTAGATATGAAAGAGATAATATAAGTTTACACAATTTTCTTGACATACATATATAACATATGTATATTATAGATATGGCAATCTCTATGAAAAAAAAGCCGGTAACGGTTTATTTACAGGAAATAAAATATCTAATTTTTCAACAAATGGCAGCAGACCAAAATCGCAAAGCAGCGGAATTGGTACGTGAAGCTATGGATGAATATATTCAAAATCATGCAAACAAAAAAAAATCATTGAATGAATGGAAACCTGTTTCTCTTGGTGGTATAAAAACAGGATCAAAAGATTGGATTTCTAAAGATTATCAGAATGAATTGCTTGGGAGAGGATTTTGATTGGAATTGATACCACATTTTTAATAGACCTTGAGATTTTGGATTCACCTCGTCATAAAAAAGCAGTTAAACTTTTTGAAAAATGGCAAAAAGAAAAACATTCCGTGATTGCTATTTTTAATCAAAGTTTTCTTGAGTTTCAGCATGTAATTACAGATTCACGAAGATTTAATAATCCTCTTTCTATGGAACAGGCTTTGGAACGTACCTGGTTTTGGGTAGACCAGGAAAGAATTAAAATTATTTATCCAAATGAAAACTCACTGAAAAGGGCGCTTCTCTGGACAAATATGTATAAGCTGGGTCGTAATCGTATCCAGGATACTCATATGGCAGCTGCGTTTGCTGAATCTGGTGTAACAGAACTGTGGACCGCAAATCCGTCTGATTTTGAGATTTTTGAAGTTTTCGATTTAATTGATTATAAGTAAGTAAACAACTGTTTTCATTGCAATTTGTTAGAATCCACAACTACCACTCGTTAGTTTTATCAAGCTAAAGACTAAAAATGAAAATTATGCTATAATAGTATAATTATTTAAATATGCTTTGGAGAAAATGATGGAAGAAATCAAAACGGCCGAAGGTGGCTCTCTCATAAAGATTCCAATTGAAGACGAAGTTAAGCAGGCTTATATTGACTACTCAATGTCTGTAATTGTTCAGCGTGCTTTGCCGGATGTTCGTGATGGTCTTAAACCGGTTCATCGCAGAATTATGTATGCAATGGATACACTTCATCTTGCAAGCGGCGGAAAGACTAAAAAATGTGCTACCATCGTTGGTGAAGTTTTGGGTCATTATCATCCGCATGGAGATGCTTCAGTTTACGATGCACTTGTTCGTCTCGGTCAGGATTTTGCCCAGCGTTATACAACAGTAACTCCACAGGGAAACTTTGGTACAATCGCCGGTGACCCTCCTGCAGCTTACCGATACACCGAAGCAAAAATGTCAAAAATCACAGAGGAGATGACGAGCGACATCAACAAAAACACTGTTGATATGGTTCGTAATTTTGATGATACCTGTGATGAACCTGGCGTTCTTCCTGCAAAGTTCCCGTTCCTTCTTTGTAACGGTACAACTGGTATTGCAGTTGGTATGGCAACAAACATGCCTACTCATAATCTCCGCGAAGTTGCCGCTGCAATCGGTGCTTACATCGACAATAACGATATTACAATTGAAGAACTGATGCACTATATCAAAGGTCCGGACTTCCCGACTGGCGGTATAATTTATGGTACAAGCGGAATAAAAAAAGCATATACAACCGGACGTGGTAAAATTGTTATCCGTTCAAAGTTTATAATAGAAACAGATAAGCATGGCCGTGAATCAATCGTATTTACAGAAGTTCCTTATGGCGTAAACACAACTAATATAATCCGCCGAATCAAGGAGCTTGTACGCGATAAACAGATTGACGGTGTTACAAATGCAAACGATGAATCTTCAGACAGAACTGGAATGCGCCTTGTTGTAGATTTGAAAAAAGGTGCAATCACAAAAATCGTTCTTAATCAGCTTTTTGCAAAAACAGAATTACAGTCAAACTTTGGCGTTATAAATCTTGCACTTGTTCCACAGGTAAAAGAAGGGGAGCTTCGATACAATGAACCGGAGCTTCAGTTACCTGCAACTTACTTAAAGCCGGAAGTTCTTACACTCAAGCAGCTTATCCAGCATTTTGTAAATCACCGTGATGAAGTTATTACCCGCCGCACAATTTATGACCTTAAAGTTGCAAAACACCGAATGCATATTTTGGAAGCCCTCATCACCGCAATCAACAATATTGATGAAGTAATTGAGATTATCAAGGCCAGCCGAGATACAGAAGATGCAAAGCTCCGTCTGGAAAAGCGTTTCAATTTTGATGATGAACAGGCTCAGGCAATCGTCGATATGCAGCTCAAACGTCTTACACATTTGCAGATTGAAGATTTGCAGAAAGAGATTAAAGAGCTTCAGGCTTGGATTGATTATCTTCAGGATTTGCTTGTTCATCACGAAAAAATCCTTCAGATAATTAAAGATGAAACAAACGAGCTTGCAAATAAATATGGTGATAACCGCCGTACAGAAATTGTAAATAACGAAGTTGAACAGATTAATCTTGAAGATATGATTAAGGATGAGGACATGGTTGTAATGATTTCCCGCCTTGGTTATATCAAACGAGTTTCTGTTACAAAATACAAAAAGCAGGGTAGGGGAGGAACCGGCAGCAACAGTACAACACTTCTTGAAGATGATTATGTAAACAAGCTGTTTATCGGTTCTACAAAAGAGTACCTGCTGTTCATTACAAATGTTGGTCGTGCTTACTGGCTTAAGATTCACGAGATTCCTGAAAGCGAAAAAACAAGCCGTGGTGCTCATATCAAAGGTTTGCTGCAGGTTGGTCCGGATGAAGAGATTACTACAATTGTTTCGCTCAAAGAGTTCTCTGATGAAAAGTACCTGTTTATGATTACGGCGCAGGGAATTATCAAGAAGGTTCGCTCAACTGAGTTTGCAAATGCAAGGGCAAAAGGAATTATCGGTATTAAACTAAACTCGGGCGACAAGCTTATCAGTGCAGTTCCAACAGACGGTAATTCTGAAATCATGCTTATTTCCAGAAGAGGAAAGGGCTTGAGAATCTCTGAAAATACAGTACGTTCAATGGGTCGTGCAACATGTGGTATTAAGGGAATGAAGCTTACAGAAGGTGATGAAATTGCCGCAGCTGTTCCAATTCAGGAAGATTCAAATATGATTTTGATGACAGAAAAAGGCTACGGAAAACGAATCAGTTTTGATCTTTATTCTACACATGGACGTGGAACTGGTGGTCAGCGCGTATTTGGAAATACAGACGGTAAGGGCGAAATCATTGGTGCAATAAATGTAAAAGATAAAGATGAACTGGTTTGTATGACAAGCCAGGGAAAAACTTTACGCTTCAAAGCAACCGATATTAAGGAGCAGGGACAAGGTGCTTCCGGTGTAACGGTTGTAAAAGTTACCGAACCTGACTTTTTAGTAGGAATTGACAAAGTAGAAGACAAAGAAGAAGAAAAACAATAATCTAAAACGTGTAAGTCTATATATTATATAGAGTTACACGTTTAAGACAATCTTTCCTGAGAATTTTTCATTTTTTTTGTTTTTTTACATTGACAAAATAATTTTTTTAATAAATAATTGAGAAGTAAGGGAAAAACTAATAACAAAATAGTTTGTGGGTGTGAATATATATTACCATCGGGCAGGGCTAATCGATTTTTATCGGTTAGCCTGTTTTGTTTTAAAGCCGCTAATCCATAATCAGTTGAATTAAGCCTCTAAAAGTTATCCACATTTTATGCACAATTGTGGATAACTTTGTTGTATTTCTATGATAAGAATTGAAGAAAACTTTTATCAGGGCTCCAGAGAAATCCACAGTATGCACAGAGTTATCCACATTTTTTGATGAGTGAAACGGGAGGAGTGTTTCACGTGAAACAGCAAGAAGAAGAAGGTGTGAGCGGGGGAAGTTTTGTGTTTGAGAAGGTGGGTGTTGTGGAGAGAGCGTGGGGTAGGGGATTTGTGATGATGGGGATTATTGGTTTTGGGATTGGATGAATAAGGAAGTGATTTGGAATGGTTCAGAAGACGGTCTTGGCTTTGAAGGGAAAGATTTGGTTATGGAGATTCATCTGTATAATTCTGGATGGATGTGAGATAGGGAAAGTAATTGTGAAAAGGAAGTGGCTAGAATATAGAAATATTTAATGGAGATTTTATGGCTTTGTCAAAATAGATGAGCTAAGCCAGAGAAATAGTTGTAGAACAGTTTGTGAACTTGTGTGATATTAAGTAGGTATTGGGATTGGTGTTTCACGTGGAACATTTTCTGCAGCTTGTGTTTTGAGGGTGAAAGATTTGGTTTACTGGAATCCAGGTGTTCCACGTGAAACAGTAGGTAGTATCGGCCGGGAATCAGCTTTTGTTGATTTTGTACTTTATGTTTCACGTGGAACAATTGGATGTCTTTGTTTTGAAAACGTTTTCTTTATTCTTTAGGTCATATGGGTTGAGTATTGAGGTATTCTGCCATTATAGGACTGGATTAGATAATCTTTGTAATAATGATGTGAGATAATTGTTAAGGGCATGGTTATAAAATTTTTTTCAATATTCAATCTTATAAAGTGTTTCACGTGAAACATTTTGGTTGGTAATATGCTTATGTGAAGGAAGTCTCTGGTATGAATGAATCCAAGTGTTCCACGTGAAACATTTGCAGGGTCTTAGGTAGAAACGGAGTTGTTTTCTATTGAAATCAGTCTTTATGTTTCACGTGGAACAATTTTTTGATTTGTTTAAGAAAGTTTCTGTGTTTCCGGATATAAATATCAAAGGTTTTGTCATTATCAGATTTGATTTGGTAAACTATGTGGTAATTGAATGAAATTACTGTGTTCAGCGCGTTAATGTCAGTGTTTCGAGAGATACTAATCGAAATCCGGTAAATTGTTCCACGTGAAACATTTATTATCAAAATCACTAAAGAACGAACGTTTGTTAGTTTAAAAACAAACAACCGTTAGTAATTTAATTGAAGAACGAACGTTAGTATGTTAAATGCAATTATAAATAATCATTTATTTGACACTATATCCCAGCAATGTTATTCTATTTTCAATATGAAATACTTTAGTTTGCCCGCGTTTGAAAAAACAGGTCTTGTCCGGACAGTTTTTACAACATCAGAGAATATAGCCTGGAAATATGGTGAAGAAGGCTGTTTTGAGAACTTTTCTGAGCTTGGACAGTCTCTTGGAATAAAACCTGACCAAATGGTAAAAACAATTCAGAAACATACTTCAATAATCCGTATTGTTACTAAAGATAATGCCGGCGAAGGTGTTTCAAGGCCAATATCCCAGGAATATGAGGAATATGACGGTTTAATCACTAATGAGAAAAAACTTCTGCTTTGTACAGTTGAAGCTGATTGTGTTCCTGTATATTTGCTGGATACAGAGAAAAAGGTTATTGGAATGGTTCACAGC
>JAEEGK010007816.1_pt1 | contig 25430 bp, 23 predicted proteins | sample 8958771 | NCBI WGS metagenome assembly JAEEGK01 (sample SAMN16246547, study PRJNA631951) | gut metagenome | biome: gut microbiome; feature: rumen; material: SC-attached | host: Bos | place: Iran: Karaj | collected 2018-10
GCAGACCTTGGATGACGATTACATTGAAGATCTGTTTATGACCACGAACCACCATTATATCATGTTCTTTACCAACAAGGGACGTGTATTCAGGCTTAAAGCCTACGAGATTCCCGAAAGCTCAAGGACAAGCCGCGGTACCGCCATAGTTAATCTCATACAGATAACCGGAGATGAGAAGATAACGGCTACCATAACCGTAAGAGGCTTTGACTTTGACAGCTTCCTGCTTATGGCTACCAAGAACGGTATCATAAAGAAAACAAGACTTTCAGAATATGCAAATATCCGTAAGGGCGGCCTGATCGCCATAACCTTAAGGGATGATGACGAGCTTATCGGAGTTAAGTGTACCGATGATAAGAGTGACGTATTCCTTATCTCCAAGTACGGACAGTGTATCAGGTTCTACGAGCATGACGTAAGAATCACCGGCCGTCAGTCGATAGGCGTTATCGGTATGAACCTTGAGGATACGGATGAAGTTGTTGCAATGCAGCTTGACAATCAGGGTGCATTCCTGCTTACCGTTTCAGAGTTTGGTTTCGGAAAGATGACTTCAATAGCCGAATTCGGAGTTCAGCACAGAGGCGGCAAGGGCGTTAAATGTTATAAGATAGTTGAAAAGAGCGGAAATCTGGTCGGAGCAAAGGTTATGAACCGTGAGAGCGGAGAGATCATAATGATGACCAACACCGGTACGACCATCAGGCTTTCCGTTGCAGATATCAGTGTGATCGGAATAAATACAACAGGTGTCAAGCTCATAAGCGTAGATGCTTCGAATGATGTATTTGTAGCAAGCTTTGCAAGAGTAAAAGAGACGGAAAACGATGCCGATATCGATATGGAGCACATATCCCCCGAGGAGATCATAGAGTCTGAGTACAGCGAAGAGGAACAGGAAAAGGAAGAAGAAACCGCTGAAGAAGAATCTTATGAAAATGATGAAACAAACGGGGAAGAGGAATAAAACATGAGGGAAATCAGTACAGAACAGATTACTCTTGCGGTAAAAAAGATGTGTATTGACGCTAACCTGTATCTTGCGCAGGATATGAAAAACGCATTACTGCAGGCCGGCGAAAAAGAAGAAAACGTTTTAGGCAAAAAGATACTCGGTCAGTTAAAGGAAAACCTTGAAATAGCAGGTAACGAAAACATCCCTATCTGCCAGGATACAGGTATGGCGGTAGTGTTTGTGAAGCTCGGTCAGGAGGTCCATATTGTCGGAGGAAGCTTTAACGGAGCCATAAACGAAGGCGTAAGACAGGGATACACCGAAGGTTATTTAAGAAAATCGGTTGTTAATGATCCGGTAATCAGGAAAAATACCGGGGATAATACGCCCGCCATCATACATACCGAGATAGTTGACGGGGAAGGGCTTGAGATAACCCTTGCACCCAAGGGATTCGGCAGTGAGAACATGAGCAGGGTGTTCATGCTCAAACCCGCAGACGGCTTAGACGGTATAAAGAATGCGGTAATAACGGCAGTTAAGGATGCAGGTCCGAATGCCTGTCCTCCCGTGGTAGTCGGTGTAGGCATAGGCGGGGATTTCGAAAAAAGCGCATTGCTTGCAAAGAAGGCATTAACTAATAAGCTTAATTCGGTACATTCTTACTTTGACGATGTAACCGCCGGTAACGGATTTTCCAAGGACGTGATCCCCGACAATGCTTATCTGTCAAAGCTGCAAGAGGAGCTTTATACCGAGATAAACGATCTTGATATCGGCCCCGGCGGTATGGGCGGAAAGTTTACATGTCTCGGTATCAACATAGAGGTTTACCCTACCCATATTGCAGGTCTTCCGCTGGCAGTAAACATGTGCTGCCATGTAAACAGGCACGTGACTGTTGTTCTGTAGTCTGTCGGAGGGTGAGATTAGTTAAATTAGTGTCATCCTGAGCGTTAGCGAAGGATCCTAAAAAAGGTAAGAAAAATGGATTATAATATTAAGCTTCCCTTTAAGGAGGAAGAAATATCAAAAATAAAAGGCGGAGATGTTCTTTATCTGAACGGAACGGTTTATTCCGCAAGGGATGCGGCTCACAAGAGAATGTATGACGCCATAAATGAATATATGGAAAAAACCGGAAAAAAGCCGTCGGAGATAAGCTCGGCCGAATTGTACGAAAACGGGATCACACCCATAGATCTTATGGGTGCGGTTCTTTATTATCTCGGACCTACTCCGGCAAGACCCGGACAGGTGATCGGTTCGGCAGGACCGACGACCTCTTCACGTATGGATAAATATACACCGCTGCTTTTGGACTTAGGCTTAAAAGGCATGATAGGAAAAGGGAAGCGCAGTGAAGCCGTATGTACTTCCGTTCAGAAGAACAAAGCAATATATATGGGAGCGACCGGAGGAGCCGGGGCACTTCTTTCAAAATGTATAAAGAGCAGCGAAGTGATAGCATACGATGACCTTGGAACCGAAGCCATACGAAAGATGGAAGTTGAGAACTTTCCCGTAACCGTGCTGATAGACAGTTCCGGAGTTAAATTCAGGGTATGAGCATATGAGCTTTGTAGAATTTGAGCATGTAAAAAAGGTTTATCACATGGGCGAGGTTGATATTGAAGCCCTGCGTGATGTTAACCTGACGGTTGAAAAGGGCGAGTTTGCCGTAATAGTAGGAGCGAGCGGAGCCGGAAAGACGACCATTCTGAATATCCTGGGCGGCATGGATACCGCAACATCGGGAAAGGTTATCCTTGACGGGGAGGATATATCAAAGGCAACGACCAAAAAACTTACGACATACAGAAGGCATGATATAGGATTTGTATTTCAATTCTATAATCTTGTACAGAACCTGACCGCTCTTGAAAACGTAGAGCTGGCATCCCAGATCTGCAAGGATCCGATAGATGCGATGACGGTTTTGGAACAGGTTGGACTTAAGGACCGTGCATTTAATTTTCCTGCCCAGCTTTCGGGCGGTGAGCAGCAGAGGGTTGCGATAGCAAGGGCTCTGGCCAAAAATCCTAAGCTCCTGTTGTGTGACGAACCGACAGGTGCGTTGGATTACAATACAGGAAAGCTTGTTTTAAAGCTTTTGCAGGACACCTGCAGAAATACGGGAATGACGGTCATAGTGATCACACATAATCAGGCGCTTACAGCCATGGCAGACCGTATAATAACCGTTAAAAGCGGTATGATAACAGACATGAGAAAAAATGAGAACATAGTGTCTGTAGAAAACATAGACTGGTAGCATCAAGAGGAAAAGTAATGAATAAAAACATGTGGCGGACTACCTTAAGGGAAATCCGTGCCAGTCTCGGCAGATATCTGGCAATTTTTGCGATAATAGCACTCGGCGTTGGCTTCTTTTCAGGACTTAAGGTCTCCAGAGAAGCTTTTTTAGATGCAGGAAACAGCTTTATAGCAGATAATAATATGTTTGATTTCCGTCTGGTATCGACTCTGGGACTTACCGGAGACGATCTGGAAGAGGTAAGGAAGCTGTCCGGAGTGGAGTTTGCATACGGGGCTTATCAGGCCGACGCCATAGTTAAGGACGGAGAAAAGGAATTTGTTGCCCGTTTTCATTCCGAGGATGAAAATGTAAACAAATTAAGCTTAACGGCAGGGCGGCTTGCCGAAAAACCAGGTGAGATCGTAGCAGATGCAAGACATTATAATGCAGGCGATATAGGAAAGCATATTTCCATATCGGAAAACAACAAGCAGGAAATCTCCGGAAGGTTTAAAACGAAGGAATATGAGATTGTAGGGATTGCATATTCAACGCTGTATCTCAACTATGAACGTGGAACAACCTCCGTCGGGAACGGAAGCATATCCTGTTTCTTTTTTATGACCGCGGACAATTTTGATCTGCAGGTATATACGGACATATATGTCACGATGTCAGATAAATATGAGATCTATTCGGATGAGTACAATGATATGATCTCTTCGGGAAAAGACAGATTTAAAACCTTTCTGGAGGAACAGTCCGAGAAAAGATTCAAGCCCCTGTCAATTTTCCCGGGACAGAGTATAGAGCTTTTAAAACCTTCGCTTTTCGTTCTTACAAGAAGTGAAAATATAGGTTATGTCTGTTTTGAAAACGATTCTTCGATAGTTGAAGGGATCGCGGTGGTATTTCCCGTTTTCTTCTTCCTGGTTGCGGCACTTGTCTGTGTTACCACCATGAGCAGGATGATCGAGGAGCAGCGTACCCAGATCGGAGTGTTAAAGGCTCTTGGGTACAGCGATGCCGTTATCATGGGTAAATATATGATCTATTCCGGAAGTGCGGCTCTTATAGGCTGCATCGGAGGCTTTTTTTTGGGCTGTAAGGTCTTTCCCGCCATTATCTGGAAGGTTTACGGACTTATGTACGGCTTCAGCGAGATCAAATTTGTATTTAATCCCCTGCTTTTCCTTATATCTCTTGCGGTAGCCGTTTTTTGCTCTGTCGGGACAACCTGGATTTCATGTAAAAAGGATCTGAAGATGATGGCTGCCGGTCTTATGAGACCGAAGGCTCCGAAAACAGGAAAAAGGATCTTCCTTGAAAGAATAGGCTGGATATGGAGAAAAATACCGTTTCTTCATAAGGTCTCGATCAGGAATGTTTTCCGGTACAGGGGAAGATTCTTCATGATGATGCTCGGAATAGGCGGATGTGCCGGGCTTCTTGTTACCGGTTACGGGATAAGGGATTCCATAACGGAAATAGCGGAGGAGCAGTATTCCCGGATCCTGGTCTACGATGAGCTTGTCAATTTCTCTGAAGAAATGAAAGAGGATGATCTTTCGGAGTTTTATAAAACCTTTGAGGACAAAACGGAAACTTTCATGCCGATTTATCAGACATCCGTCGATCCCGTTGATACGGGAGCTTTCAGGTCTGTAAATTTGACGGTCCTTTACGGTGAGGATAAATGGAAGGATGTTCTTTTACTGCATGATGATGACGGAAATCAGCTGGAATATCCGAAAGAAGGTGAAGTTATCCTTACGGAAAACGTCGCCAAGGCAAATTCCGTAAAGACCGGCGACTACATTACTTTCAGGGATTCGGGTTACCATGAGCTAGAGCTTAAGGTAAGCGGTATCTGTGAGAATTATTTTAATTCCTATGCATATATCGGGAGTGCAACTTACAAGAATCTGATAAAAGAAGATCCGCCTTACCGTTCGGCCTTTATTGTTGTTAAAAACGGGACAGATCTTCATGAGGCGGCGGCATCGTTTATGAATGACAAGAGAGTCAGTGCGGTATCCGTTAATGCCGATACGCGTGAAATGTTCTCAAAAATGATGCAGACCATGAACTATATCGTTATTCTTGTCATAGCGTGTGCCGCGGCGCTTGCGTTTATTGTACTTTATAACCTGACGAATATTAACATTACCGAGCGTATACGCGAGATTGCAACCATAAAGGTACTGGGATTTTATGCCGGAGAGACGGCTTCTTACGTATTCCGTGAAAACATGGCGCTTACCCTTATGGGAGCCGTCGTAGGGCTTCCGATGGGTATAGCTCTTCACAGGTACGTTATGTCAAACATAAAAATAGAGATGGTAACCTTTGATATTCATGTCAACGGGATAAGCTTTGTTTATGCTGTCCTTTATACCATTGCTTTCGCATTGTTTGTCGACCTTGTCATGTATTTTAAGCTGGCAAAGATAAATATGGCGGAATCTTTGAAGTCGGTGGAGTGACGAAGGCCGGATGAGGAATTTATGGAATATGAGATTATAAAAAGCAACAGAAAAACAATGGCAATAAGCGTCGATGCGGACGGCAATGTTGTCGTAAGAGCACCTATACGCATGCCCGACAGGGAAATCCGGAAATTTGTCAGCGAGAAATACGACTGGATAGAGGCAGCAGTCAAAAAAGCCTTGGAGAAAAAAGCAGCCGAACCGGAGATTGTTCCTTTATCGATGATAGAAATAAAAGAACTTGCGGATAAGGCACTTAAAGTGATCCCTGAGAGAGTCCGGTATTATGCCGGGAAAATGGGCGTTACCTACGGACGCATTACGATCAGGAACCAGCGTTCGCGCTGGGGAAGCTGTTCAAGCAAAGGCAATCTGAATTTTAACTGCCTGCTCATGCTCACCCCTATGGAAGTAATAGACAGTGTCGTGGTTCATGAGCTGGCTCACAGGCGTGAAATGAATCATTCGTCAAGGTTTTACAACGAAATCCTCAAAGTATTCCCGGACTATCATATCTGGGATAAATGGCTGAAGGAACACGGAAATATTATTATGAAGAGGATGTCAAAAAACTTATGGAAAAAGTTCTAAAGACATGATATAATAAAATGGATTTATAGTTGTACTATTATCAGTCAAATAGTATTGACCGCGCACTGTTCAATCGGTTTACGACAGCACCAGAAAGGAGAACAAAATGGGTATTGGGATTCCTGAATTAATAGTTATTCTGCTGGTAATTTTGCTTTTTGTGGGACCTAAGAAATTACCGGAAGCGGGAGAATCACTCGGAAAAGCATTGCGATCGTTTAAAAAAGCAATGTCGGGTTCAGAAGAAAAAACCGTAAATAATACAGTAAAGACAGAGGAAACAGAAGTTCATAGTAATGTTCAGGACTAACTGAAACGGATAATGGGAATGATAGGATTCTTTATTAAATTCCGACGGAAGATCATTGGTTTTCTGTTTTTATTTGTTGTTTTGATAATAGCGGCATATTTTATTTCGCCATATATTATCGAGAAGATCAAGGTATTGCTGGAAGATCATCAGCTTTATCAGACGGAAGTGGCTGAAGGATTCATAATCAGAGTTAAGATATCCTTCATGTGTGCAGTTGTCGTATCTGCTTTCATAGCTTTGTTTATTGTTTTAAAGATCAGGAAAAGCAAACTGATTCTTTTGGTTTTGATCGGCGCGGGGATACTGTTTGTTCTGGGAGCGTTATTTTCATATTTTGTTTTGCTTCCTTCTGCGATAAAAATGTTATGTTCACTGCTTCCCTACGAGATGCATATCGGTTTATCCTCGTTTATAACTTTTTGCGCGGTTATGATGCTGGTGCTTGGAATTATGTTCGAGGAACCGCTGGTTATATATGTATTATATCGGGCAGGGATAATAAAACCTGAATTTTTAAGATCAAAACGTAAGCTTATATATATAATCGTATTAATAGCGATGGCTGTGATCACCCCTTCTCAGGATGCTGTAACGCTGATCATCTCAATGATTCCGTTTGTTGTTTTATATGAAGGCGCCCTTTTATGGATCAGCCTGCTTGAAAGAAAGAAGAAAAATGGATAATAATGATGCCCCGCTTACAGAACATTTAACCGAATTAAGAAAAAGACTTATAATATGCATCGTAGCTTTTTTTCTGATTTTTCCGGTAGCATTTTATTACTCCGAACAGGTTTGTGACTATATTTTCTCCGTCTTAACGGATATGGGCTGTAAGATATATTTATACGGAATAACCGATGCCTTGGTTATCAGGATAAGTATTTCCCTGATAACTTCGATCATAGTCGAACTTCCTCTGATCGTTTTCGAATTATTCAGATTTATCTTTCCCGGGCTGAAAGATAACGAAAAGAAGACGGTGGTATGTCTGACGGTGGCCGTTTCAATATGTTTTTTTGTTGGCTCGATCATTTTTATGTTATTGCTTGCACCCTTGATCATCAGGGCGTGGCTGCAATATGACTACAGTGTTCCAGATCGTATTTCCGCAAAAAAGTTTTATAATGCATGGCTGTTATGCACATGTATCAGTGGGGTGATTTTCTGTATCCCGATCCTGATCTTTTGTATAGTGAGGCTGCGAAAAAGAATGGGTTATTGATCTATGACAGATAATGAGATATTTTTTATCCGGGATGAATCAGGTCCCATAATATATGCTCCGCTTAAAGGTTTTTCCGCAAGGGTAAACGATGCTTGCATTGAAGCTGTAGAACACAGACTGTTCGGAGAAAAAGAACGGACAGAAGATAAAGCGGTTCTTGAATATCTTGATTCTTTCGGGCTGTTCGACAGGGTTGAATTACTCAAAAGAAACCCCACGCTTCCAACAGAATTAACCCTGTTTCCTTCTGACGGGTGCAATCTCGGATGTATATACTGTTATGCCGACTGTAAAGAGATAAAACATATAATGCCCCTTCAGATGGGTAAAACCGCCATAGATCATATCATTAAAAAAGCAAAGGAAAAAAATGACGGATCTGTTGTGATCAAGTTTCACGGAAACGGTGAGCCGTTTACTGCTTTTGATGTTGTAAAAGAATTAAGCAGATACGCTAAAGAAAAAGCAGCCGAACAGGGAATCACCGTCATACTGACAGTTGTAAGCAACGGATTTTGGAATAAGGAAATTCTTTCCTGGGTTATAGAAGAAATCGACGATATTTCAGTTTCGTTTGACGGGAACATGGAAGTCCAGAACCTTCAGCGTCCGACACTTTCGGGGAAAGAAAGCTATACGGTCGTGGATAATGTACTTCGTAAGCTCTCTGAACATAAAAAGTCATTTGGGATCAAGGTTACCGTAACCGCAGGAAGCATCTCAAAAATAGTCGATTTCGCAGAACATATTTCGAATGCATATCCCGGGTGCAGATGGGTTCAGTTTGAACCGGTCTGGAATACAGGCAGATTTTCCGGAGCAGTCGACAAAGAATTCGATCATGACTTGTTTGCGGAGGAGTTTATCCGGGCAGATAAACTTTATGGAGACCGAATACATCCGGTTTATGCGACAGCAGATATAGATAATCTTCGTATATGTCATTGCGAGGCCTCAAATGATCAGATGATATTGACCGCACAGGGACTGATTTCAGCTTGTTATGAGGTATATGACAGAAGCGATCCCAGATCAGATGTTTTTGTCTATGGCAGATATGAGGAAAAAAGTGACAGCTTTATTTTCAATGAAAAAAAACGTATATCCCTGCATGATCTGAATATTTACAACAGACCATACTGCAAGGATTGCTTCTGCAAATATCATTGTGCGGGTGACTGCAGCGCCAAACTATGTTCCGGTTCCGGTATGAATTCGTTTAACGGTAGTGAGCGATGTAATATAACAAGAAAAATAACAGCGTATATGATAGGAAAAGGGTTGCCGGTTTAGTGACAGCGGCAGAAAGGAGTAAATGTGACAAGGCGTGAGTTTTTAAAAGGTACGGCAGGATTTGTCCTTCTTTGCGGGCTCGGATTCGGAGCGACATCGCTGCCTTCTGCTCTTACATCGGTGGATGTAGAAGATTCCAAAGGTCCGCTTCTGGTAAACGAGATCACATACATACAAACTCTGGAAGGCGGAGACGCTTATCTCGATGGAGAACTGGCCTTTAAAGTAAACGGGCTGGGTTACCGTCTTCTTAAATACGCTGACGGCAGGCATACCCTTGAGGATGTTATAAAAAATATCGATCGCCCGGAAATAGCGGAGGATATTGTTGATTTTTATATCACGCTGGGCAAGGCAGGTTTTCTTCAGAACAGGGTGGAGGTAAGTAAATTATCCGATGAGTATAAAACAGTCTGAGTTATTTTTGATAAGAGATGAAAAAAGCCCCATATTATATGCTCCTCTTAAACAGCTTTCCGCCAGGCTCAACGAATCCGCGGTCGATTCTGTTATAAGACGAATAAATGGAGAAAACTTACTGCCGGAGGATGAACCTGTCATCGAGATCCTTGAAAATCATGGATTTTTTAATGAAGATATAATAAAGGAGGATATTGCAAGACCTGTAACGGAAGTGACCTTGTTTATTTCGGATGGCTGTAATCTCAGATGCAGATACTGTTATGCATCCGCAGAAAAGATCAGGCACACCATGCCGGCCGAGGTCGGAAAGGCCGCTGTTGATTATATTGCAGATAATGCGATTTCTTCCGGAGAAAAGGATATTTATGTAAGTTTTCACGGAAACGGAGAACCCTTTACCGCGTTTCCCGTTATGAAAAAAATCTGTGAATATGCAAAGGAAAAAGCGGACAATATGGGTTTGAAGGTTACTTTTTCTGTTGCGAGCAACGGCTGCTTTAATGATGAGATAGCCGACTGGGTAATGGCATGGATGGATAATGTCAATATTTCGTTTGACGGACCTGAGGATCTGCAAAATGCCCAGAGACCTTTTCCTGACGGAAGCCCCAGCTTTCCAAATGTCGACAAAACCTTAAGACGGCTGAATGATGCCGGAAAACCTTTTGGTATAAGGACAACGCTTACTTCGGAAAGTGTTACACGACTCCCCGAGATTGCGGCTTTTATAAAGGATAATTATCCCGATTGTAATCAACTTCATGTTGAACCGGTTTGGGAATCGGGAAGGAGTATTAAATCCATGGTACATACTCCTGATGCCGCAGTATTTGTTGACTCCTTCATTAAGGCGAAAAAAGTATTGGAGAAAACCGGTATCGGTCTGACCTTTTCCACATTGAAAAATGAAAACCGGTCAATATACTTTTGCAGTGTATCAAAGGATTCTTTCGTGGTAACAGCCGACGGGCTTGTAACAGCATGTTATGAAGTCTGTGAAGAATGTGATGAAAGAGCTTTCCCGTTTATTTATGGGAAATATGACCCTTCGATAAACGATTTTGTCTTTGATGATAAAAAGAAAGAAGCGCTGCATCGCTTAAAAGTAACAAATATTCCCTATTGCAAAGATTGTTTCTGCAAATATCACTGCGCAGGCGATTGTCCGGCAAAACTGATCGGAAACAAAGAACCGGCAGAACATCAGGGAAGCACCCGATGTGATATGACAAGGGCGCTGACACTTCATCAAATTGCCGCCGAACTGGATAATATAGAAGAATAGGTATTCTTGAGGAGGGAAAATACATGATAAATGACAGGATTAAATCCGGGGATGCAGATAAAAAAATCCCAAAGCCGGAGATTTCGATCATCAAAAACGGAGACTCGATATATAAACCCGGTATGAAGACATATTTTGTCGAAACAAAGGAGGGTAAAGAAAGCGATTCTTCGGGAGTCCTTCAGACGGGAAAAATGAAAACCATAACCGAAACAGTGTGTATATGTGACAGGGTTTGTACCTGTAATCCGCAGTGTTCCTGTCAGGGAAACTGTTCCTGTAACAAAGTCTGTTCCTGTCAGTCAAACAGAATTACAAGCTGTACCTGCAATAAGGTTTGTACTTGCTATCCTGTCCATTGAATATACGGAGGCAGCCTATGAAAAGAATAAAAAACTATAAAGTGTTGATAATCATTTTGGGGTTATCGGTATTTGTTCTTGCTGCATGCTCAGCTTCATCAAAAAAAGAAGCCTCTCCGACTATCAGTCCGACGCAGACTACGGATAATCCGGCTTCGTCCCAGCCAGAGCCCTCTTCACCGGAATCCGAAAAAAAGGATGTTCCTGTTTTTAGCACCACTACGGAGAAAAACGGCATCAAGTTGTCTTTTGTGAACGAAACGACTTTAAGCGAATGGGAGAAGGAAGGGAAGTTCACCGTTTATAAAGGAAATCTTGCATTATATGATTCCCTGCTTCTTGACGGGTCTTCCGCCGGCATCGACCTGATAACCGATACACGGGAATATAAGGAAAAGAAAAAGATTGGCGTGTCTTTTGACGGAGGAAATTCCGAACAGGTATCCAAAATTCTTTCGGAATGCGGTTTTTTCTTTAATGATGCAGTATATAATCCTTATTATCTGCTCGTAAATAACGATAAAAAAAGAGCCATATTACTTTTTGAAGGCGAGATGGATAAATCGGAAGAAACAAGGTTTATAGAACAAAAGGATGAAAAATTATTAATATGCTTCCTTTCAGATGCCGATGCAGGGAAGATCACGTCTGCAGATTTGAGCAAAACGCATCCGAATATTAATCCTTTAAGCTACAATGCGACCGATACGGAGTCTGCGGATTCATATTTTGAGAAAGCCAATTCTCTTTATAAGGATGGAGATTATACCGCTGCCGAAGGATTTTATCTTTTTGCATTGAATAAAAAAGATGATCTCTCTAAATATAAAACGGATGATGTTTTGAATAATCTGGTCTTGGCCAGGCTTCAGCTTGAGAAAAACGAAGATGCCTTAAAAATGGCATCAGATCTGGTATCAAGGAATTCAATCTATGATGTGGGTGAAATAAAGGACGCATACGGTTATTTGATCAATCTGCTGGTAGCGATGCATGCAAATAAGCTTGATCTTGACGATAATGAATACCTTGAAGAAATAGGAGTTTATCTTATAGAAATCGAAGACTTGCTGATGAGCATAGCCGATGACAATCCCGGAGAATTTGTTCATTTTATGACAGCATTTATATATAATGAAAAATACATAGAAATGGAGAAAGAAAACGGATCAGAAGAAGATCTAGAATATATTATGGATGTTCTAAATGAGTTGAACTACAAAGAAAACGAGACCTTTGGCAACTATGATGAAGATATCGAAGAACTGAAAACCTATCTCTCGGCAAAACTGGAAGAACTTTACAGCACAACTTCTTAAAAAGGACAGAAACATAATGAAAATAGCGATCATACGTCCGTTATATGATCAGGAGGAAGAGGAATTTCAGGAGCCTTGCGGAGCTCAGGCCATATGCGGGTTTTTAAGAGATAACGGATATGAATGCAAGGTATTTGACAGAAGGATAGGAATAACAATACAGAGTATTTTGGATTATGCTCCCGATTGTGTCGGATTTTCTGTAATGACTGAAGGGGATATGCCGGATACTCTGAAAATATTGTTAGACCTGAAGAAGGGTTGCAGGTATTTTTTTGCCGGAGGACTGTTTGTAACGACAGAAAACAATAAGGCAAAAGCTCTTTTTCCGGAAGGTACTTTTCTTATTTCCGGAGAAGGTGAGATAGCTGCGCTGAATTTCTTAAGATCATTGGAAAACAAACCGGTTTTCCCGAAAAAAATACTTCATCCCAATGATTGGTCTTTTCAGTCAAGAGATAACCTCGGGATTTATCTGGAAAAAGGCGGCGTGCTTAATATCAGATCTTCGCGAGGCTGCAGAGGTTGCTGTACATTTTGCACTACTCCGGGATTACCTGCCGAATACAGAAAATTTGAAACACGGGATATTGGTCTGGTAGTTGATGAGATAGATAAAGCCATGCCTTATATGTCAAGCCCGGTCGTTAATTTTACGGATGATGAGTTTGGTGATCTGAACAGGATAGAAGAACTTGTAAATGAGCTGGGTAAAAGAAATCTTAAAGTGGCTTTTTCTCTTGAGCTAAGAGCTTTTGAAATAATCAAGGCAAGTACCGGCATATGGGACAAGCTTCATAAAGGCGGTCTTTGCAGGATTTTCACAGGACTTGAAAGCATAAATGTGGAAACCTTAAAAAGCTGGAAGAAAAACGTAAGACCGGATAAGCTTATCGAACAGATTGGGGAATGCAGAAAAAACGGGATTATATGTGAAACCGGATATATACTTTGGCATCCCGGACAAACTGTTTACAATGCACTTGAAGAGATCAGGGAATTACACTTACACGGTCTTTTTTCACCGAAAACCGCCAGCTCCAGACTGTATCTTTTCCCCGGAAGCGAACTCCATAATGCCTATGGAAAAAAAGGTGTATATCCTGCTCCGCTTACAGATGAAACCCTAATGTATTATGAAAGAGTACAAAATCTGATTTCTCCGTTGTTCGATCTTCAGAACAAATGCGGGATACATCTTATACATGAAGCCTGTTTGGCTTATCTTTCCGGAAATGAAAGTAAAAAAGACAGGATCCTTGCTTTACAGAAAGAGATAAACCGGATTGCTTTCGATACTGTAATAAGTATGGAAGCTCCGAACGAAAGCATTATCACGGATTTGAGGAGAGAAACGGATGAGATATGCTGCACCGGTTAACTCTGCCGATGAAGTAGAAAAGTTATATGAAGCCGGAGCTGATGAATTATACTGCGGCTTTTTTGACGTTGAATGGCAAAAATCGTACGGCAGACATGACAGTATCAGCAGGAGGCAGGGCGAGGCAAATTATGCTTCTTTTGACGAACTGGCAAAAACTGTGTCCGAAGCATCAAAACTCCATATGCCTGTATACCTTGCGGTAAATTCAAGGTATACCCGGCTGCAGTACGATTCTGTTTTGGAACTGATAAGAAAATGGCAGGCTGTCGGGGGTAACGGAATAATAATAAGGGATATAGGATTACTCGACAGGCTTAACGGGATAAAGACCGGTAGCGGATTAAAATTAATAGTCTCTTTGCTTTTTCCGGTATTTAACAGGTTTGCTGTCGGATTGTTAAAGGATTATGGCGTATCCAGAATAGTGCTTCCCCGCTCTTTAAGTGTCAGCGAGATGAAACTTATCTGTTCCGAATCTAAAGACATTGAATTTGAAGCCATGGTCATGGGTGATAAATGCAGGATGATCGACGGGTTTTGCAGAAGCATTCATGCGGATTCTTCAAGAAAAACTTTCAGTGAAATCGATTATTCCGAGGGATGTGTCCATTTATGTACGCAATACGCCAGGAGCCAGGAAGATCCCTGTGCCGCATGTCTTATTTCCGAGATAGAAAATGCCGGCGTTTCTGTTGGGAAAATCGGAGGGCGGGGCTTACCTCTTGAGAAAAGGATAGAGTGGTTAAGGTTTTTAAAAGACTCCCAACGTCTTTCGGATGAAGATAAGAAAAAGTCTTATTTAAACACTTTCTCCCATAACTGTATTTGCTACTATGAGAATTCCAATGATTGTATTTGTTACTATGATAAAAATATGACATCGGATATAACGGAGACACAGATCTGTGAGTACAGTTATTTATCGGAAAACATGATCGGGCATCACAGCTGTATCGGAGCACTGAATGATATTAAAAAATATCTTGATAACTCGGATAAAAATGAACAAAGCGATCCGGTGTTTGTATTTCCTCCGATAACACCGGCATATTGTACTGAATTTCAAACCCTTATCGAATTGATCTGTTGCAGATACACGGATCATAAAGCAGAGATTGTATTAAATGATTACGGAGCTGCGGTCTATTGCGGAAAGCTGAAGACAGAAGGGATGCTTAAAGCAAAGCTGACCTTGGGGCTGCTGCTTTCGGGACAGGATACCGATCCGTTTTACGAGGCAATAGAGAGTGCCGATGCGGATACTCGTAAGGATAAAGAAAAAATCCTTAAGCACTTGTCAGAGCCATCGGTGTTTTCTCAAACAAAGTTTATGGATAAATACGGGATAAGCGGCATAGAACTATGCAGGCAGCCGATAACTATTAACCGTCGGCATACAGCCTATGAAAAATATAATATCAGACTATATGATATTTCTGTCTTAAGTGTTAAGGCATGTTGCGGAAACTGTAAGAAATGCGGTGAAACCCCGGTTATAAGATACGACAGAAAAATCTTTTCAGACAGAAATCTTTTGTTATACAGGTAATTACATCAACCGGTGGGACGGTTCTCTGATCGAGATTGATCAAAGAACCGTCCCGCCGATTGATCATGATACATTCTTAAACTGAGCCATGTACAGTTCGTAATACTCGCCGCGTTTTGCGATAAGCTCGGTAGGTGTTCCGCTTTCGACTATGCCGCCACGGTCCACAACAAATATCCTGTCGGCGTTCTGTATGGTGGACAGTCTGTGAGCTATGACAAAAGAGGTTCTGCCTTTAAGCAGCTTTTCGATACCCTGCTGGACAAGAATCTCCGTGTGGGTATCGATACTGGAGGTTGCCTCATCAAGTATCAGTATCCTGGGATTACTGACCATTGTTCTTGCAAAAGCTATGAGTTGCCGCTGGCCGGCAGACAGTCCCGTACCGCGTTCGCTGAGCTCGGTATCATATCCCTTTTCAAGCTTCATGATGAACTCATGTGCATTAACAGCCTTTGCTGCTGCCTCAACCTCTTCATCGGTTGCGTCAAGTCTTCCGTAACGGATATTCTCCCTTATGGTTCCTGTGAAAAGGAAGTTGTCCTGTGTCATGACGCCCAAACGGATCCGAAGGGAATCCAGAGCCACATCCTTGATGTCGTAACCGTCTATCATGACTTTGCCGCCTTGTACATCATAAAACCTTGATATCAGGTTGATAACCGTACTTTTACCTGCGCCCGTGGGGCCTACGAGAGCTATCGTTTCACCGGGTTTAACTTTGAAGCTCACATCATGGAGTACATCCGGGTCGTCATCATAATGGAAGTTTACATGGTCAAATTCTATTTCACCTTTTACATCGGTAAGCTTTACGGCGTTTTCATCATCATAGATCTCAGGTTTTGTATCAAATATCTCAAATATACGTTCGGCTCCCGCAATATTGGTGATCATCTGATTGTAATAATTACTGAGGTTCATGACCGGCTGCCAGAACATACCAATGTAGGATCCGAAAGCCACAAGCGTTCCGACCGAGACATTTTCTATACCTACAAATTGTATGCCGATAAGATACATTGCTATAAGTCCGGCGGCCCAGCAGATATCTATGACCGGACCGAAAAGATCGGCCCAGTGGCATGCCGAAACAAAGGCATCGCAATGTTCATCCGTCAGTTTGTCAAAGGTTTTCTGGGTTTCATCCTCTGCATGAAAGCTCTGTATCACACGGATACCGGCAATATCCTCATGAAGAAATGCGTTTAGATTTGAGCTTTTCTTCCTGAAATTCTGCCAGCCCTTGTGTGAACGTTTCTCAAGGAAGGATACTCCGCAGACCATGACAGGCAGGCTCCAAAGAGCCGCAAGACCGAGTCTCCAATCTTTGATAAGCATTATGGCTATAACCGCGATTATCGTTATTGCATCCGGGATAAGGGTTGTCACACTGTTTGAAAGGACATCCTTTAAGGAATTTACATCTCCCATTATACGGGAAAGGATCTTTCCTGTGGGTCTCCCGTCAAAGAAACCAAAGCCCAGAGTCTGTATGTGTTCATAAAGCTGTTGCCTTATCTTTAATACTATCTCGTTTGACATCTTTGCCATCAGATACATCCTTAGCTTGATGAGCAGAACAAGACTGACGTTAAGAATTGCTGCCAGAACACATAAGCTTACAAGTCCATCGGTACTTTTCCCTATAATATGGACATTTATCGCCCGCTCTATGATAAGCGGATTTACTATCGATATACCGGTGCTGATCCCCATGATCACAAGTACCAGGGCAATCAGACCTTTGTATTTAAACAGGTACCGGAACAGCCGGGCAAGCGTTTTTGCCTTACTTTTCTGTTCCATGGTTTCATCCTGTTTTGTAGCGTTACGGGACATTTATATCACCTCTTTTCGCAAAAACCATATTTACAATTTCTATTTTAGTTTACATTCTCAAGCTGTTTTAAGACATCGCCGTACTGAGCCATGTATGTCTTATAATAATATCCCTTTTTCTCAAGGAGGCTTTCGTGCCTGCCTCTCTCCGATATCTTACCGTTCTCAAGGACTATTATCTCATCTGCATGACGGACCGCCGATATCCTGTGGGCGATGATGATCTTGGTAGAGTTTTTAAGATCGCTTAAATGCTCCTGTACTTCGTGCTCCGTTTCCATGTCAAGAGCAGAAGTAGAATCATCAAGTACCAGGACCGGAGCATGCTTTGCGAAGGCTCTTGCCATGCTGATCCTCTGTTTCTGTCCGCCTGAAAGACCGACTCCGCGCTCACCGATCACTGTTTCCGCACCTTCATCAAGCTTATCCACAAACTTCTTTGCGCAGGCTTTGTTAAGCGCTTCACTTATATCGTCACCGGTTATGCCGTCCTTATTTCCGAGTCTTATGTTTTCATCGATGGTATCCGAGAACAGGAATACGTCCTGCATGACTGTCGAAACGCTGCGCCTTACCGTTTCAAGCGGAAGTTCCCTGATATCCACACCGTTTAATAGTATCTGACCGCTTTCGGGATCGTAGAACCTGAGAAGCATATTTATGATCGTAGTCTTTCCCGAGCCGGTAGCGCCCATGATACCGAGGGTTTTTCCTTTTTCAAGCCTGAAGGATACGTTATCGAGGATCTTTTTGTTATCCATTGAGAAGCTTACATTCTTAAACTCAAAATCCTTGAACCTGAAATAATCAAGCATTTTCGTAACCTTTTCCGAAAGCTCCTCCGGATCCTTTATCATGGCTGTTTCCGCATAGATTTTATCCAGCTTCTTCTTTGATGCAAATGCCGATGCAAGCTCGTTTGAGAGCCAGCCGAGCATTTCCATGGGCCAGACCGCATTCGCACAGTATTCCAGGAAAGCTCCCAGTGCCCCGATGGACATCTCACCCTTAATTACCTTTAATCCTCCGAGCAGAAGGGTTACCACTATGAGAAGCTTCGTCATCATCTGCATGATCGGATTGTACTTTATCCAGACCTTTGACTGCTTCATGTTAAGGTCATAGTAACGCCTGTTATGCTTAAGGAATTTGCCTATCTCAAATTTCTCCCTGGCAAAAGCCTTTACTACCCTGACGCCGGTCAGGTTTTCCTCTGCGACGGTATTCATATCGGCATCCTCGTCGCTTATCTCTTCGTATACCTTGTTCAGCTTCTTCTCCATCACTATCGCGATCGAAGCGCATAACGGGAGCGCGATGAGAGGGAAAATGGTGAGGAACGGACTGATCTGCCACATGCACCACAGTATCATTACCGTATGGATGATTACCTGCAGGAACATCATACCGATGAATCCGAAGGCGCCCTGGAGCTTGTCCACATCGTCCTTCACCCTTGACATTATCTCACCGGTATTCATTTTGTCAAAATAATCAACCGACAGGCTCTGGACATGACCGAACAGATGTTTTCTGATATCGGATGCCACTTTAAAGCTCGTCTTGTCAAATGTGAATTCCCTGATGTAGCCGCCGGCAACCCTGCCGACACCTACTATCACAAGCGTTAAGATGAGTATGGGCAGCAGGTTTGTTTTCCCGCCCATTATTACGTCATCTATTATGCTCTGTGTCACCTTCGGTGATACCATATCAAGAAATTCATATATGAAAAGACAGAACAAAGCCAGAAGGTATAAATACCAGTATTTCTTTAAATAAAAACTTATCTTCTTCATTGATTTGCCTTAAACCTTTCTAAAAAACCTTCTGCCCGGGCTTTCCTTTGGAGCTGTAGACAGATTACATATACAGACCAAAACGTACATCCGGGAGAAAACATTGCTCTGCGCTAAGCAATCCCGTGCCATGGAACATTCATTTATTACACAAAAAAAGACCGCAGTACAAAAGTACCACGGTCCCAAAGTTCGTATAATCAAATCGCTGATGTTTGATCATCAGGTGTTTTTCTCCACGGTCGAGGTAAGCTCATGCACAAAACTGACAACTATTAAATTTAAAGGTGCTTTAAATAGATTTCTGATCTTTGTCATTTTGTTTTACCTCTCTTTCTTTGATATTTGACGGTTAGATCATTACTCTTAAGTAACTGATTTGTCATTATAATGAGTTAGGTTCTGTTTGTCAACAGTTAATTTGCAAACTTTTTTCAAACTTTTCACCGGAAACACCGGGTTACGAGTTAATGAATTTCTGTATGATTGGGAAGGGGTTTTTCCCCTTCTTTTTATTTTTTATATTAAATCATTATGCCAACGAAAATTATACACTAAGTTGACAAGCTTTTTAGCAAAAGAAATATTATCTGTGGTTTAACAGGATTTGACGGTAAGAAGGGGTTTGTTGGAATGGTTCTCATTACCGAGACCAAGCTTTTTCTTATAGGAAACATACCTCATAAGTGCCGAAGCACCTGCCAGGGTCCAGACTATACCTACGGACCACCAGATTCCCCAGACTCCGATGCCTGCTATACCTGTAAGGATAAGAGGTGCCGTAAATCTGCCTATAACCTCTACTATACCGTTTAACAGTGCGAAGAATGCATCTCCGAGTCCGTTTAGGACGCCGCGGACAATATAAATTGTTCCGAGACATATATAGAAAAGGCTGGTGATACGAAGTGCTTTTGCACCCATTTCAATAACTTCCGGATCATTTACGAAAATCCTGATGATATTATCTCCGAAAAACTGCATGACCGGAAGCATCAGAAGTGAGAAGATGGCCATTATCATAGCGCCCTTCTTATATCCCAAAACCACACGATCTTTCTTTCCGGCGCCAAAGTTCTGACCGGTATAGGTAGAGAGTGCGGCACTCAAAGTCTGATACGGCTGATGTATCAGCTGCTCCATTCTGCTCGTTGCGGTAAATGCCGCCATGGCAATCGGTCCGAACGAATTTACCACGCTCTGAAGCGCCATACATGAGATGGCTATAAGTGAAAACTGCAATGAGAGCGGGATGCCGATTCTTACGATCCTGAACGAGATCTTTTTGTTAAATTTCATCTCGGATTTTTTTATCCTGAAATATTCATTCTTTTTTATCGCATAGACAAGACATGTTATACCGGAAACAAACTGTGAGATAACGGTAGCGATGCCGGCACCGAATACGCTCATCCCAAGTCCGTATACAAATATGATGTCAAGGATCGTATTGAGCAAGCATGAAAAGATGAGGAAATACAGCGGTGTCCTAGAATCTCCGAGCGCTCTTAACATCGAGGATGCAAAGTTATAAAGCGATACAAAGATTATACCTATGCACATGATCCTCATATAGCTTAACGAATCGGCCATGATGTCTTCGGGAGTACCGAGAAGCTTAAGCAACGGATTGGAAAGCAGGAAAGCACTGATACCTACTATCAGAGGAAAAACAAGCATGATGTAAGCAGTATTGGTTATACATGCCTTGACTTCCTGCTTATCGCCCTTGCCGAAGCTTTGGGATGTTATTATACCGCCGCCGCTTCCTATTCCGTTACAGAGAGCAAAGAAAAGGAAGGTTACGGAATTTGTCGCACCGATGGCTGCTAAGGCATCCGCTCCGACAAACTGTCCTACTATTACAGAATCCACCAGATTATACAGCTGCTGGAATATATTTCCGATAAGCATCGGGATGGAAAACTTAATGATCAGCGATGTAGCATTACCTTCAGTCATATTTAACATCGCAGTCCTTGCTTTTGCCATAATTATCACCTTCTTATATCCGCCCATATTCCGGGCAATGAATTGCTGCATTCTTCTTTATGATTCAATGTTATACAAAAAACTAAAGCGAATTGCAACTGTGTTTATTGTATAAGAAGATGTATTATTCTGTACAAGGGTTTAGCGACTTCGCTCGGACTTGAACCGAGACACCGTTGTTAGCGGATACTGGCAGTTTTCAGGACTGCTCCCTTACCATTGGGGTTACGAAGCCAAACATACTAAAAGGACTATCAAGATATTCAACTCATAAGGAATACCCTGATAGTCCTTTTGTTAAACCTACATTCATAATTAGTATCACACAGTGACTAAAGTTTAGGATATTCCAAGGCATTACTACAAAACCATCTGCGCGAACAAATGATACTGATTGACTGCTGTGAACTTTGGAGCTTCCTTATCTTTATCATTGTTTTTTCTTCCTTTCATAATACTTTTGTTACATAGGTTACATACCCACTATCAGATTTGAACTGATATAAACTCACACTCTGGATATGAGATGTCTTCCGCTTGCATCAAGTGGGCAAAGTACCCTTGACGGGATTCGAACCCGTAAAGCCTGCGTTCTTAGCACAGTATGTATTCCTTTCCATCACAAGGGCGTACACCTGATGGGATTCGAACCCATAATAACAGCATTTTAAGTGCCGTATGTCTTCCAATTGCATCACGGGTGCATGGGTGATTAAAGGGCCTCGAACCCCTGACATCAAGATCCACAGTCTTGCGTTCTTCCAACTGAACTATAATCACCATATATCATAATGCGTCTGACAGGATTTGAACCTGTGGTATACGGGTTAAAGGCCCGCTGCCATTCCGCTTGGCTACAGACACATTACAGAGAATAAAGGAAGTGCCTGTTTTCTTTTATTCTCTGTTAGTCAATCCGGATTTTTATCCGGATTGATTACTCCAACGGGAGTTGAACCCGCATCACAAGATTGAGAGTCTTGTATCCTAACATTAGACGATGGAGCAGTTACACCAACGGGACTTGAACCCGCAATCTCCAGCTTGAAGGGCTGGTGTCCTATTCCAATTAGACGATGGTGCATTAACATAGCAGGTACGGGATTTGAACCCGTGTCTTCCGGTTATGAGCCGGATAAGGCATCCACTCCTCCAACCTGCAGTCGAAAATGTGCGACTCGAACGCCTCTCCTGCTTCCCGAAAGCAGTGTGCAAACCCTTACACTTCATTCTCGGAGAATTGTAGAGGTGGGAGTCGAACCCACGAAGATGAGTTTATGAGGCTCATCAGAAGCCGTTTCTCTCTGCCATAGTCGGAATAGCGGGACTCGAACCCACGACCTCATGCTCCCAAAGCACGCGTTCTACCATCTAAACTATATCCCGTTAATATCCGGGCGGCTGACATATTTGTGACGGTCGCCATTTAATCTTGCCTCGTCATATCTTGCGAGGTACTCCTTTTTGTTTTTCTTATTTACGGCAGGTGCCTGTTCTACCTTAAATGAGCGACCCCAATAGGACTTGAACCTCATAAAAATAACCGCCTATGTTTTTATCCATAGACGGTTTAAGGTCATTTTCCAATATGATCAGACCGGTGTCAGTCTGATAGAAACCTTTCGGTGCTGCCGGGTCGAAAATCTTTTGACCTCAGGCACACTTTTTTGCCGTCTAAGTCTATGTCTATTCCACTTATAGTCTTTTCCGTAATTTTTCTCTGCAAAGGCCGGAATACTCTCGCCTTTTGATATCTTTTCCGAATCCGGGCATAATGAACTAAGCATACCTTCATATGCGGGGAGTATCGCCATATTTGTGCGATCTTGATGATTGGTAATTATGGCCTGATGCCTTCTCATCGCTAACATTTTTGTTCACCATATCCTTTCTTCAGATTTTTATTTTTGTTATTCTTAAGTTCTGTTTTTATAACAAAAAAGAAGTGCTCATCTCATAACTGATAACAATAACTGTATCGACAGTTTTATTATGATCAGATATCGGACAGGCACTTCCTTCATCTGCAAAGGACTATATCACAGATTTTTTTGTTTGTCAACAACTTTTTAAAAAATTTTTAAATTTTTAAATTTTATATGTTTTATAATTCCAGCGTCTCGGTTGTTTTACAGGGGGGCAGATGCTATTTTATTATTGTAATAGTACATAACGTATGTTAGGATAATGTATGTAAGAAGTCGTGATTCAGTATACATTGAAGACAAAAAATACAAATAGGAGTTGAGAGTTTTTTTCCTTCGATATATTAAGCATCGGGTGCAAGGAGGTGACTGTTATGTGTAAAGTAAATACTATGAGTATCGGCAATTGTCATTTTAAAGTTGCCGATATTAAAAGGAAATATATGGAAAATATCGTTGACGCTGCCAAGAAGTGTGATTTCATTAAAAAAATAATACTCTTTGGATCAAGCATAGAGGAAAGATGTACTGATATATCTGATATTGATCTTGCAATTTTTGGAACGCATAGCAGATCAAAAGCCCTTACATCAAAAAAATACGAACGTTTTGCCAGGCAATTATTCTTATTTGACAACCATTCACAGAACTATGATTTGTTATATTTTAAAAGTGATACTAAGGATAAGAGTTCAATACTTGAAGAAATAAAAAAAGGAGAAGTGGTTTATGAGTGTGAATAGTTGATGCGGGTAACGCATCAATTCTTCAGACAACACAAAGGCACCACATAAACTCCGTTCTCCAATCTACGTGCCACCTTGTTTTTTGTAACCACCATTAGAAATGCCGGTTTTCCTGTTTTTTCCCTATCAATATCTTCTGCTATCTTTAATAGATTATCAGCAGCCTGCAATATATCATCTTCACCACCAAGCTTTACCTCTATCAGTGCCCATGAACCATCATTGAACTGTATAACCGCATCCGCCTCACGTTTTTTGGAATCGCGATATTTATATACATGTGCCCCTATAACATCACAATACACTCTAAGGTCATGCACTACCAGTGATTCAAACAGCAATCCAAAAGTAGTTATATCCTTAAAAATACCATCCGGAGTGATTCCCAGAGCTGCAGCTCCGATTGACGGATCAGTAAAATGTCTTGTTTCTTTTGTCCTGATTGCTGTCTTACTCCTCAGATTAGGGTTCCATGCAGGCAGTTCTTCTATAACATATAGATTTTTTAATGCGTTAAGGTATTTTGCAAATACATCTTTATCAAAAGATTCATCACTCGATGCGCAGTCATCCCTCAATGTTTCCGTAGCAGCAGCAATTGAAACATTTCTTGCATATGACCGCAAAAGTTTTCTTGCTTTTTGTTCATCCTTATGGAGAGGAATATCTTTTAAGGAAAAAATATCATTAGTTACGAGAACTTCGTAGTAATCAACCGCCTGCGCTAAAGCTACATCCCTATCTTGGTTAATAGCAAGCGGCCAGCCGCCTCTGCATATGTAGTAAGCATAATCATATATATCTTTGTCGGTAAACGAAGATGTAAAAATACCATTCTTCAGATCAAGTAGCGAAACCGTCCCATTGCTTTCACCGGTTTCGTACAAAGACATAGTCCGCATCATCTTCCGGATAATCCTGCCATTTCCTGTATGTTTACTGCATTCTTCATCCATATCATTCTTTGATTTATCAGCAACGCTTCCTGTAAGGATATATTGGCCGAATTCACCTGTTTTATCAATCTCGTACTTTATTTGGTCCCATATAAATGATATATGCTGCCACTCATCTATCAATATCGGTTTCGTACCAATATTAAGCAATCTGCTCGGGGCTATCTTTGCCAGATCGATATAATCCTTTCTGGTTTCCAGTGGCATGAGATCAATGATTGTTTTGGCATATCTTTTTGCTGTGGTTGATTTTCCACACCATTTAGGTCCCACTATAACCAGTGCACCTTTACTTTTCATCACAAACTCGATTGTCTTATCAAATAACCTGCAAATATACTCTTGATCAGCCATTTTCATGTCCTCCGTTTCCTATAGAGTAACATAAATCGGAAAAAAATGCAAGTTTGAATCGGAAGTTTGTGAGGATTTGAATCGGAAGTTTGTGAGGTTTTCAATCGGAAGTTTATGAGGATTTGAATCGGTTGTTTTACAGAGAGTCAAATGGTAATTTTTTATTGTAACAGTATGTAAAGTATGTTAAGATAATAAAAATATCAATATATGAAACTTTCTCGTATGCTGTACACGAAGCTTGCAGACCTTGCTAAGAGTGTTGGGATTTCTCAAGATATGCTTCAAAAATACGAGAACGGACAGCGTAAGCCAAAAACATCCCGACTGAAAGAGATTGCCGGTGTATTAGGGGTATC
>JAEEGK010007818.1_pt1 | contig 25429 bp, 19 predicted proteins | sample 8958771 | NCBI WGS metagenome assembly JAEEGK01 (sample SAMN16246547, study PRJNA631951) | gut metagenome | biome: gut microbiome; feature: rumen; material: SC-attached | host: Bos | place: Iran: Karaj | collected 2018-10
GACGCACAGATACGTGCTGCAGGCGGTGCCGAGAAGATGTTCCAGCAGATACGTATCTGGTGCAGGATGGTAAAGACCCGTTGCGGCGTAACACCTATCTTATATATAAACCAGATGTTCATCAATAAGTATTTTGGTATGGTGCCCGACATCAAGCGCGACTACGACGTGTGGATTGCCCGCTACGGCGAGTATAAGCCCGATGTACGCCTGGCCTTCTGGCAGTTGTGCCCCGATGGCAGGGTAAACGGTATTCGTGGCGATGTAGATATCAATGTGTTTAACGGCTATAAGAGTCAGTTCGACGAGTTCGTAGCCACCAAGAGTATTAAGTAATTATCAATTATGAAAACAATCCTGATACTGGTGGGCAAGACCACCGACAAGCATTTCCAGGCGGGCATCAACGATTATGTAGACCGCATTGGTCATTACATGCCTTTCGAGCTCGTTACCATCCCCGAACTCAAAAACACCAAGAGCCTGTCGGAGGCGCAGCAGAAGACCACCGAGGGCGAACTGATTCTGAAACAGATTCAGCCCAGCGACACCGTGGTACTGCTCGACGAGCATGGTAAGGAGTTTCGCAGTATCGAGTTTGCCAAATGGCTGGAGCAGAAACGCAATACGGCCCGCCGACTGGTATTCGTCGTAGGCGGACCGTATGGATTTTCTCCCGAGGTGTATGCCCGTGCTAACGAGCAGCTCTCGCTCTCAAAGATGACGTTCTCGCATCAGATGATTCGTTTGGTGTTTACCGAGCAGATCTATCGTGCCTGCACCATCATCAAGGGCGAGCCCTATCATCACGAGTAATTAAAGATCATTGTAATTCTGTACAGCGAAGGTGCTGGTGCGCATGTCGCCAGTCTCAAAGCCACGCTTCAGCCAGCGCTTACGCTGATCGCTGGTGCCGTGGGTAAACGATTCGGGCGTAGCACGTCCCTGAGCCTTCTTCTGCAACCAGTCGTCGCCGATAGCCTTAGCCAGTTCCAGACCCTTCTCTAAATCGCCGTACTCCATCGAGTGGTTCATGGCATCCTCGTAATGCGCCCACACGCCGGCATAGTAGTCGGCCAGCAGTTCCAGTCGCACACTTATCTGGTTGGCAGTCACCTTATCTGTCTGGTTCATAGCCGAATGCGCTTTGTTCAGTGTACCCGTCAGGTACTCAATATGGTGACCAATCTCATGAGCTATCACATATGCGTAGGCAAAGGTATTACCCTCAACACCCAACTGACGTTTCATCTGGGTAAAGAACGACAGATCCACGTACAGCTTCTGGTCGCCCGAGCAATAGAACGGACCCACAGCAGCCGTTGCCGAACCGCAAGCCGAGTTTACCTGATTGCTGAACAGCACCAGCGTGGGGTACTGATATTCGCCCCAGCCATTCTCCTCGAACACCTTGGTCCAAACCTCCTCGGTACTGGCCAGAATCTTCTTACAGTCCGAGGCCAGTTCCTGTTCCTCCTCAGTAAAATTCTCCTCGCCAACGGTCTCAGTAGGCGCCTGCATGGTTTGCTGCACCACATTCTGCACCACATCTGTTACATCGCCGCCTTGCAGGAATGTAAACAGCGCAATCAGAATAATACCTCCGATACCACCGATACCAGCCTTAGCACCACCGCTCATACCGCGGCGATCCTCAACATTCGAGCTTTCTCTTCGTCCGTCTAATCTCATAGTCCTAAGTTTTTATTTAATGTTTAACGTACTGTCATATGAAAGCACCCCTGCTTCACCTCGTATTTGATGTAGCAGCGACCCTGTTCGCGCATATCGCGCAGCACCTCGCACAGCACGTATTTCAAGCTGTCGTTACGCACAGCCCTGCGCGCAGGTCCATCAGGATCCTGAACCGTTTCGTAGCGGTTGTAACAGATGTCGAAGGTGGTACCATACAGATGGCATGAGTTCTCGGTAGCATTGCCGTTATGTCGGCGCAGCTTGGTCACATCGGCCTCGGTACGCAGCACGCTGGTAACAATGGGGCGATGCAGAGCAATGCCCTTTACATACAAGCTGTCGAAGAATGCCTGTCCTACATCCTGCAGCAGCACCGCCGCACGGGGCACCAGGTAAGGAATACTCGAGTACAGCTTGTCGATATGCACGTAAGGGTTGGCACCCACATACACCAGCTCGCTCTTACGCTTCTCGGCATCCTCGCGGTTCTTTACACGCTTCACACCCCACTTCATCGCTGCAGCCAACTGCACCGACTGGGTATCGGGAAAGCAGGCCTTAAAGCTGGGCACCGAGTATATCTTGTGCTTCTTAGCAGTAGCTATAGCACTGAAATCGGTATGAGGCATCGCAGCTGCCACACTGTCGGCATTCACCTCTACATGGCTCTCAGCAATTCTTGGTTCAGCCAGCTGCGGAAACTCGGCACGCACCACCGCAAGCACCGCTACAATGCCCATAAATCCTATTAAATATCTTTTTTTTGTAAGTTTCATTTAAAAATTCTGTTTTGCGTTGCAAAGATACAAAAATTATTTGTAACTTTGTGCCCAAAAATAAAAAACTTCAGCTTTTGATAGAGAAACATATCGTATTAGAAGACATTGACCCCGTGATATTCTATGGGGTTGGCAACGGGCACTTACAGATGATTCGCTCGTTATACCCCAAACTGCGCATCATGGCCCGCGACAATGTGATTCGCGTTTTGGGCGACGAGGAACAAATGGCAGCTTTCGAGGAAAGTGTTGAAAAGCTGCGCGCCCATGTACTCCGTTTTAATTCGCTTGGCGACGAGGACATCCTCGATATCATAAAAGGTAAGCGCACGCGCGATGATGTGCCCGATGGCGTTGTGGTTTATTCCATGTCGGGCCGCCCCATCAAGGCGCGAACGCCCAACCAGCAGCGACTCATCGAGGCTTACAACCATAACGACATGGTGTTTGCCGTTGGCCCAGCTGGTACCGGAAAAACATACCTCTCCATAGCCCTTGCCGTTAAAGCCCTGAAAGACAAAACCGCCAAAAAGATTATCCTCTCGCGCCCAGCTGTAGAAGCTGGCGAGAAACTCGGATTCCTACCTGGCGACATGAAGGATAAAATCGACCCCTATCTGCAGCCCCTTTACGATGCCCTCGAGGACATGCTGCCTCAGGTAAAGCTGCAGGATATGATGGAGAAGAACATCATTCAGATTGCCCCCTTGGCATTTATGCGCGGTCGCACGCTGAACGATGCTATTGTGATTCTCGACGAGGCGCAGAACACCACGCCCGCCCAGATACGCATGTTCCTCACCCGTATGGGCTGGAACACCAAGATGATTATTACAGGCGACATGACGCAGATCGACCTGCCCCACTCGCAAAAGAGCGGACTCATCGAGGCCCTGCATATATTAAATAATGTAGAGGGCATTGGTATCGTTAATCTGCAGCGCGATGATATCGTTCGCCACAAACTCGTAACCCGCATCGTCAACGCCTACGAGGAGTTTGATAAAGAGATGAAGGGCGAAATACCAAACAAGTAAAAGTAAAAAGGTCAAAAGGTAAAATAATAAAACAATGAAAGCATTAACTAAGACGGACTTTAAGTTCGCAGGTCAGAAGAGCGTTTATCACGGCAAGGTTCGTGACGTTTACAACATTAACGACGATCTGATGGTGATGGTAGCCACCGATCGTATCTCAGCATTCGACGTAGTACTGCCCAAGGGAATCCCCTTCAAGGGTCAGGTGCTCAATCAGATTGCAGCCAAGTTCCTCGATGCCACTACCGACATCTGCCCCAACTGGAAGCTGGCTACCCCCGATCCCATGGTAACCGTTGGTCTGAAGTGCGAGGGTTTCCGTGTTGAGATGATTATCCGTAGCATCCTTACCGGTTCGGCTTGGCGCGAGTACAAGAACGGCTGCCGCGAACTGTGTGGTGTGAAGCTGCCCGACGGCATGAAGGAGAACGAGCGTTTCCCCGAGCCCATCATCACCCCAACAACCAAGGCCGATGAGGGTCACGACATGAACATCTCGAAGGAAGAGATTATCGCTCAGGGCATCGTATCTGCCGAGGACTATGCCATCATGGAGGACTACACCCGTAAGATCTTCGCTCGCGGACAGGAGATTGCCGCCAAGCGCGGATTGATCCTCGTTGATACCAAGTACGAGTTTGGTAAGCGCGATGGTAAGGTTTACCTCATCGACGAGATCCACACCCCCGACTCAAGCCGTTATTTCTATGCTGAAGGTTACGAGGAGAAGCTTGCCAAGGGCGAGCCCCAGCGCCAGCTCTCTAAGGAGTTCGTTCGTCAGTGGCTCATCGAGCACGACTTCATGAACGAGCCCGGACAGACCATGCCCGAGATTACCGACGAGTATGCCGAGAGCGTATCAGAGCGTTACATCGAGCTTTACGAGCACATCGTAGGCGAGAAGTTTGAGCGCGAGAACAGCGACGAGGATATCGCCCAGCGCATCGAGAAGAACGTCAGCGAATGGCTCGCAGCTTTTAAGTCACGTTAATATGTACGAACAGGAGAAGATAAAGCCATACGGCGAAGGTGAAAAAGCGTCGCAGGTAGAGCAGATGTTTGATAACATTGCCCCTACCTACGATAAACTTAACCACCGTTTGTCGTGGGACATCGACAAGGGCTGGCGCCGCAAGGCCATCAAGGCTTTGGCGCCTTTCAAGCCCCAGTCGCTGCTCGATATAGCCACAGGCACAGGCGACTTCGCCATCCTGGCCACCCAGATGCTGCAGCCCACCCGCGTGGTAGGTGCCGACATCAGCGAGGGCATGATGGAGATAGGCCGACAGAAGGTAAAGGCACTCGGACTCGACAGCATCGTAACCTTCGAGAAAGAGGATTGCCTACACCTATCTTATAATAGCGATACCTTCGACGCCGTTACCGCCGCATTCGGCATCCGCAACTTTGCCGATCTCGATGCCGGTCTTCGCGAAATGTATCGCGTGCTTAAGCCCGGTGGCCATCTCAGCATCGTCGAACTTACCACACCTGTTAAGTTCCCCATGAAGCAGCTGTTCCACATCTACTCGCACACCGTGCTCCCCGTTTATGGCCGACTGATCTCGCGCGACACCAGCGCCTACTCCTATCTCACAAAAACCATCGAGGCTTTCCCCCAGGGCGAGCGCATGGTAGATATTCTGATGAAGGCAGGATTTGCCGAAGCCTCGTTCCGCAGGCTCACCTTCGGCATCTGCACCATGTATTTTGCAACTAAATAAATACTAAATTTATGGACAAGTACGGACTTATCGGTTACCCCTTGGGACATTCGTTCTCCATCAGCTACTTCAACCAGAAGTTTGCCGACGAAGGCATCAATGCCAAGTACGAGAACTTTGAGATTCCCACGATTGATGAACTCCCCGAGATCATCGACCGCAATCCCAACCTTAAAGGTCTCAACGTCACCATCCCTTATAAAGAGAAGGTGATTCCTTTCCTCGACAGCATTTCGCCCGAGGCACGTGCCATCGGCGCTGTCAATGTGATCCGTGTGGTCCATGAGAAGAATAAAACGCTGCTCAAGGGCTATAATAGCGACGTCATCGGGTTTACCCAGAGCATCGAGAGCATGCTCGACCCCAAGTGGCACAAAAAAGCCCTTATCCTGGGCACCGGCGGCGCCTCAAAGGCCATCAACTTCGGTCTCAAGTCGTTAGGCATCGAGCCCGTGTTCGTCAGCCGTTACGAGCGCCCCGACACCATCCAGTACAATCAGATTACCCCCGAGGTTATCAAGGAGTACAACGTCATTGTTAACTGCACGCCATTAGGCATGTACCCCAAAACCGACGAGTGCCCCGATCTGCCTTACGAGGCAATGGATTCGCACACCATCCTTTACGACCTCATTTATAACCCCGACCAAACCCTGTTTATGCGCAAGGGCGCCAAGTACGGTGCCGAGGTTAAGAACGGCCTCGAGATGCTCCTGCTCCAAGCCTTCGCCAGCTGGGAATTTTGGCACGAAAAATAGTTTAGATTATGGATAATAGATATATGATGCGAGGCGTGAGTGCTGCCAAGGAGGATGTGCACAACGCTATCAAAAACATTGACAAGGGAATCTTCCCACAGGCCTTCTGTAAGATTATCCCCGACATCTTAGGGGGCGACCCAGAGTATTGTAACATCATGCACGCCGATGGCGCTGGCACCAAGTCGGCCCTCGCCTACATGTATTGGAAAGAAACTGGCGACCTCTCAGTATGGAAAGGTATCGCTCAGGATGCCATCGTGATGAATACCGACGACCTGCTTTGCGTGGGCGCCGTAGATAACATCCTGGTATCAAGCACCATCGGTCGTAACAAGATGTTGATTCCTGGCGAGGTTATCTCAGCCGTTATCAATGGTACCGACGAGCTGCTGGCCGAACTCCGCGAAATGGGTATCGGCATCTACCCCACTGGTGGCGAGACTGCCGATGTAGGCGACCTGGTTCGCACCATCATCGTAGATAGCACCGTTACCTGCCGCATGAAGCGTGCCGACGTGATTGATAATGCCAACATCCGCCCAGGCGATGTCATCGTTGGTTTGTCGTCAACCGGTCAGGCCACTTACGAGAAGCGTTACAACGGCGGTATGGGCTCAAACGGTCTTACCTCAGCCCGTCACGATGTGTTTGCCAAGTATCTCGCCGAGAACTATCCCGAGAGCTTCGATCACGCTGTCCCTGACGAGCTCGTGTATAGCGGTAAGTACAAGCTTACCGATGCCGTCGAAGGTTCGCCCGTTAATGCCGGTCAGCTCGTGCTCTCACCCACCCGCACCTACGCACCAGTTATCAAGAAGCTGCTCGACGAGCTCCGTCCCGAAATCCACGGTATGGTACACTGCACAGGCGGCGCCCAGACCAAGGTGCTCCACTTCGTGAACGACAACTGCCGCGTCGTCAAGGACAACATGTTCCCTGTACCCCCATTGTTCCGTGCCATCCACGAGTGCTCAGGTACCGATTGGAAGGAGATGTACCAGGTATTCAACATGGGTCACCGCATGGAAATCTACGTTCGCCCCGAGGTTGCCGATCAGGTCATCGCCCTCTCAAAGAGCTTCAACATCGATGCTCAGGTAGTAGGACATATCGAGGAAGGCAAGAAGAGCCTCACCATCAAGAGCGAGTTCGGTACATTCGATTACGAGTAAACCCGTTTACACATACAAAAAGCAGCGGAGAGCACAATGCCCTCCGCTGTTTTTTTATGCATTAATAAAAGTTGCGGCGTGCGGCGTGCTAACACATGGCTTTACCCGTTTTCTGATAAATCGCCTTGGTAGTACCATTCTCTACGTAGTCGCCCACCTTCTCCACAAAGTGATCCTTCACCAAACGGCTGATACGCGCCCTGGCTATATTATCCTTAGCAATCGAGAAACCCGCAAATTTTGCACTACTTTAATTCTATGTTTTCGTTATTACTTACAAATCGTTATCGTTTTATTACTCCTTTAAAAATGCCAATGGTACGATAGCCATCTACGTCGTTAAGTTCGATGGTATCGTAATCCTGATTCAGAGGTTTAAGTTCTACCTTTGAGTGCTCCCAGCTGCCATCGGCACCAACCTTTTCGCTATGGTACTTCTTGATAGTATAGCGGCAACCTGTATCTGGATCCACATCGGGGCACCCTGTCAGCACAATATCGCCCTCGCGACTACCGCCCTTATACCACTCAAACACACAGATGTCGCCATCCTTAATTTTAGGTTCCATCGAGTGGCCTTTTGCGTGGATGGCAAAGTGACGCTCACGGTCAGGTTTAAAGCCAAGCCCCGAAGCATCAATATAGCCTTCGTTCTCAGCCATCTCGCCATCAACAAAGTAGCCACATGCTGCACGCAGCGTATAAAGTGGAATCAGATTTGCTGTATCAGGTTCGGCTGCCATCTTAGGTTCACTTATCGCAAATGCAACCTCATCAACAGTTGATGGTACCAAAGCATCTATCATCTTGAATGGAATGGCCAGGTCGGTATCTTCAGATACTTTCTCCTCACTCTCGGCCTTCTCATACTTCTTAAAGTTTTCTGCCTGCTCAAAGATTTCTTTGAAAACATCATCCTGAGGTACAGGAGGATAACCGTGTTCAGCCAGAATCAGAATCAAGTCCATCTGGAGCTCTGCCTTAATATCGGTACGATTGGCCCAATCAGTATATTTCGACTTGTCGTCAATCATCTTCTTTACATCAGCCGAAAGTGCCAGCAGTTTATCTTCCGGATACTCAAATCCGAACTTATGGGCAATTTCTTTCAGTATATCATAGAAAGCTTTCTCCTCGTACGAAATGCCTAAATCCTTGAATGATTTCTTCTCCTTATTCACCTCCTTCAGCAGTTCTGCCATCTGCTTGGCCACCTCGTTAAGTACCTCCTGGGCAAATACAGCATTATCACTACGATCGTTGTACTTATCCACCAAAGAGTTCAAGCGTTTGGTAAAGTCAACGCCTTTCATCTTATTCACTTTCTTGAACTCGTTGATGACTGTGCGGAGCAGTTTTTCCATCAACTTAACCTTAGTGTTAGGCATATCCAGCTTTTCAAGGCGGGCCATATAATCCTCACTCAGCAAATCGAGATCCTTAGAATTAACATTTACCTGAGCTACCTCTTCTACTCCATCTGCCTGCAGCGCTTTCTCTAACATCTGACTAACCTTGCGGTTCATCTGTGTTACATCAGGTGCATCACCCTTTGTCAACTTAAAGATGATAGAACGTACACCAGTAAAGAAGTGTATATTCTCTCTGTCTTCGTCGGTTATATCATCGTGGTTCGAACAGATATTGAATGCCGACTTCAACTTCTTCACATGCCCCATAAAAAGATTCTGAGTCTTTTCTGTGCTCTGAATAAACTCAGCAGCACGCTTCAAGCACTCTAATTGCTCTAATGGAGTACCGGTAGTAAACTTAGAATAATCAAACTGGGCAAACAAACGCTTCAAAATATCAAGCTCGTCCTTAACCATCGTTAGCGACTTTTCGATAGTTTCAATATTCTCGCCCAGATCGCCACCTCCTGCATATTGTTTCAGAGCATTGTTCATATTGCTCTTGATACCAAGGTAGTCGACTACCAAGCCCTTATCCTTGCCTTCATAAACGCGATTAACACGTGATATGGTTTGGATGAGCGTATGCTTCTGTAGCGGTTTGTCGATATACATGGTATTAAGACAAGGCGCATCGAAACCCGTAATCCACATATCAACCACGATAGCAATCTTGAAATCCGAATCTGGAGTTTTAAATTTCAAATCCAGTTTCTTTCTATCTTCATCAGTACCAAGCAAATCATACAATTGCGGCTCGTCATCCTTTGATCGGGTCATCACCATCTTTATGCGCTCTTCTTCCCATTCTGGGCGCAAAGCAATAATCTGCTTATACAGGTCGTAGGCTATCTGACGGCTAGAGCAAACAAACATGGCCTTACCACAAACGGAACTACCCTCTTCTATTCGCTTTTCGTAGTGTTCTACAAAATCCTTTGCCACCACAGCCAGTCGCTGAGGATCGCCCAGAATCTTGTTCATCTGGGTAACAGCCTTCTTGCTCTCTTCTATCTGAAACTCGTTAGCACCTTCCTCCTCACACTTCTTGTAGTAGTTCTCAATCTCCTGCAGCTGTCTACCATCAGTAAACACCTTAGCAGCACGACCTTCGTATACAATCCTACGTGTAATGCCATCAGCCACCGATTCGGTCATCGAGTAACTATCCACCACATCACCAAACACATCGATAGTGGCATCGATAGGCGTACCTGTGAATCCCACATAAGTAGCATTGGGCAGCGAGTCGTGCAGATACTTAGCAAAACCATAACTGCGCTTAACACCCTTATCAGTAATCTTCACGTTCTGTTCCACATTTGCCTGCGAGCGATGTGCCTCGTCTGAGATACAGATGATATTGGCACGTTCCGATAGCAAATCGGTATCCTCGCTAAATTTCTGTATCGTAGTCAGGAATACACCTCCACTCTTTCTACCTCTCAGCAGTTCTCCCAATTCCCTGCGAGTTTCTACATTAACAACTGTTTCATCACCAATAAACTGCTTGGCATTCAGGAATTGGCCCGATAGTTGGTCATCAAGGTCGGTACGGTCTGTAATCAGCACAATGGTTGGCGAGGCCAGATGCCTACTACGCATCAGCATACGTGTTAGGAAAAGCATTGTCAAGCTCTTACCGCATCCGGTAGCACCAAAGTATGTGCCACCCTTACCATCACCAAGAATGTTAATATGCGAGTGCTCCAGAATATTCTCGTAAAGCCTATGTGTAGCAAAGAACTGTGGATAGCGACATACTATCTTCAACTCGTTCTTCGAGTTATCTGGGAAGAATACAAAGTCCTTGATTACACTCAGCAGTCGCTCTTTGCGGAACAATCCTTGCATCATGGTGTGCAGCGTGTCGATACCTTCGCCAGGCTTATCTGTTCGTTCTATCTTACGCCAGGCATAAAAGAAATCGTAATCAGCAAACAGGGCACCATACTTATTGTTTACGCCATCGCTGATAACCACAAAGGCATTATAACGGAACAGCTCAGGAATATCCCTACGATAGCGCACCGTTAGCTGCGTGTAGGCATTCATGATGGTTGCATCCGTCTTAACGGCACTCTTAAACTCCAGCACCACTACTGGTAGTCCGTTTACATACACAATGCCATCGGGGATACGTTTCTGTGTACCTTTTATCTCCAACTGGTTTACCACCTTGAAAATGTTTCTATCTACATTCTCAAAGTCAATCACTTCAACAAACAAGTCAGGCTTCGAGGCATCTTCGCGCTTGATAGCAAAGCCCTCCGTCATCAGCCTATAGGTCTGCGCATTCTGTACATAGAATGGCGCACCATTATCAGCCGTCAACTTGGCCAATACGCGATCCACCTCCAGTGGTGTTATTCCCTCCTTACTGTACCTGTCCATCAGATACATACGCAAGTCGTCGCGTAGTAGCACCTCCGACAATTCCTTATGTATTGTCTCACCATTCACGTAGCTGTAGCCCTGTTGCTCAAACAGCTCCATGATGGCCATTTCCAAGCTGCGTTCGTTAAAGTTTGACATAAGCGTTAGGTTTATTTTTTGAATACCTTATATACATACGAATAGGATTGGTTCTCCAAATCCCCTGCTTCTTCTGCAGCCTTAATATTGTCTTCTGACCGTTTAATGGCTGTAGCCAGTTTGTCATCCGAACAGAGATTCTTAACCCAAGTGGAATCTTCAAGATATTTCCTCATCTTCAATAACTGTTTCAGGCCTTTTGACGGATCTGGGAAACAAGACTTAATATATGGCGCTAAACGATTCGAAACTGCTGAGTAATCTTTTAGAAGACCTGTATAATTATCGAAGTGTAACAAAAACCAATATTCAATACTAGGCATACTTGGGCATATTGTAACACTGCCATTTGAGATTTCCGTTTTAAACTGTTTTTCAAAAACTTCATGTTTCTTCAACTTAGTCTCATCACCATATATAGTATCCCAATCAAACACACAAAATATCTTAGCATCAGCATTTGTATCCAATATCTCTTTTATCCTTTTGGGAAATGCTTCCGTATAGTTCGACTCGTCAGCGAAATACTTAGGCCTAATATTGAACTTATAATCCGTTGTGTCGTTGATGTGAGTGAAGTAATAGCGTTCTGTATTTGCGCCACCACTTATAATGAATGGATCCAGCGGCCCCATCTCCCTTGTACCTTCGTCCTTTTCAGGCGAAGGTGCAGGTACAGCTTCAAAATATTGTTGCTGTTTGGTGTCCTCGGCTAACTTTCTTTCTTCCATTGTTATTTCATTGTTGCGCCGAAACGCTTATTACGATAAGCCTCCCTGATAGATGACAAACGATTTACGCCTCTGAAATCCGTCAATTTATACAAATCTGTAACACCAGCCTTGTCCTTCTCCGTGAACCATACCGAGTCTTTTCGTATCAGGTCATCCACTAAATCCAACAAACCGTCATTATGTGTTGTAACAAGAAGTTGTGACCTCGATTGAGTCCTCAGATACTCAAACAAAATCTTTTCTAACAATTTTGGATGCAACGAAGTTTCAATCTCATCTATAGCCAGAAAAGCATTAGCTTGGATTACATTATATAATGCAGCTTCCAGGCCAAAAGTTCGCAATGTACCTCTTGATTCTTCATCATAATCAGAACTCAATAGATATGTCTCTATACCTCTTTCGTTTTCTACTGTATGCTCAAAATTTGTCCTGAAACGAGTGCCTATATCTTCTTTGGCTTTTACATCCTCTTTTGCCTTAATCTGGGCAGCAGTCTTAAAGAATTGCTTCATCAGTTCCTCTTTTGTAGGACTTATCTTATCAGTCTTAATGTCTGATATATTAAAATCTGCTTCTTTAAGGAAATCAAGTATGTAACTTGTCAGTTGATCGTTTTCTGAAGTCTTACGCTGAGCATATTTTGTCAAATCCAGATGGGGAAATATTGTTTGCGCAATTTTCATTTTTATCCATTCCTTGGCAGCATCAATAAGAGGAATACTTGCATTAACCTGATTACGTGCAGCAAAAAAAGACATATTCTTTAAACAATTAACAGCAATACTTTCCTTCACAATATTGCTAATTTTCAAAGCAGAACCAAAATTGATAGAAGACTGGTCACCATCTAACATCCTGTCAAACAGTAGAGTTGGTTGGGTACTCTTGTAATAGTACAATTTCTCCATATAGACCTGATGTTCATCCAATTCTAATTGATACCAATACTTTATACTATCTACATAAAATATCAACTCAATATATGAGGGCTCACTCTGTGTCTGTTTGTCAAATTTAAACGGAATACTACCTGTTTCTTCATATAAATCTTTTGGCTTATAAAACCAGAAGTCATACAAGAAATCAAAAACACTTAACAGATTTGATTTACCAGAAGCATTATAACCATATACAATAGCAAAGCGCAGCAGTCTTGTATTGTCGTTAATTTGCACCACCTGAGAGTCCTCTGCGAACTTATCGTTAGAAGCCTCAAAACTGAACTTTACTTCATCTTTAAATGAAAGAAAGTTCTTAATTTTAATTTCCTGTATCATAATAATCTTGTCTTATCTGCTGCAAATATACGACAAAAAAACAAATAAACGCACATTTTATTTCGGAAATTTGCGTATTTTTTGCAATTTTTCAAAATAGGGCATGTATTCCTGTCATTATACGCCTTCTATACCACTGCCTACACGAACATATTTCAGTCAACCCATCCTCATCATAAAATCACACAGATTGTATCATGCCATCGACTCGTATCGTCGTTATCTGTTTGTTAAAATTATCATACATCAACAGGAAAACGTAGAGAGATTTGTCAAGTTGTAATGAGATTGAAATGCCATTATATTATCATAATCCGTAGCAGAAAAACAAGATACCTTCCATGAGACGTTATTTCCAGAATGATTTATTATTTCTTCAAAATATGGCCAATCTATTTTGCTCATAGAGTGGCCATATACAACAACTTGCTTTATTGATGATAACTGTGTAAAGAAAGTATGATGCCTTTCGATATTTCCTTTGTAATCTTTTACGAAATCATTCATCCAATTAACAATATTCTCCAATGCCTGACTCTCAAATATTATACTTTCGTCACTCCACACATCAGATGAATCACGATATTTATTGTGGCCAATCACAAATTCATCTCTCAAAAGTCTACTTCCATGAATATGTATAATATTATTGGTAGGTATCTTATAAATAGTCTCCAATGTGTCCGTATAATTAAACGACAAGTATTTGCATTGAGCAGATAAATGCATAAACTTTTCTGCACCTTCTATTTCTATAGAATAAACCCACTTTTTAAAATTTTCTTTAAAATCCTCCAATACTGGTAGAAAAATGGCCATAGGCGAATCTTCAACTCTAGCAGCAGAACTTAACGAGTGATCCAAATCAAATTCTTCATCAGGTCGACAAAATGAAAGGATACTTTCTTCGTCATAATCTCCAAGAGCTCCCTCCAAATCTCCCCAAACATCACGGTGGTTACTGAAAAAGGTATCCATTAGACCTATAAGGTTAAATTGCTTTTGCATAACAAGCCATTTCCTAAAGTCTGAATATCTTGATTCAATTCCGTGTGCTATGTCAAATCCATTACCCACAATTATTAAGCTTTCCTTTTCTAATTGTTCGAGTTCTGGAAACAATGATAATTCTTTAACCATAGTTATTCGTTATTTATTTCCCCATCTTTGCCAAAAGCAAAGACTGTAATTCTGTTCGTTTTAAGCTATTATTTAATTGCCTTTTACTATTTATTATCTGCTATAGGACCAACCCAAATCCAATGACCTGCACTTGTGTTGCCCTCACGAATCAAAACCCCCTTCTTTTGCAAGTCTGCAAGATCACGCCATATAGTTCGTGTAACTACTGACAGAACTACTGACATTTGCTGTGCTGAAATAAAAGAATCCTTCAGTATCAATTCGCGTATTTTCTTCTGTCTATCAGTAAGTTGCACTACCGACAAACTACCGACAGAACTACTGACATTACTTACGACATTACTTACGACATTTACTGCGACATCACTTATGATGAACTCCCCTAATCTAAGTCTTCTTTTTTATTCCCCAAAGCTGTGCAATGCCTCCAGATTCTCGTTCAGCATCTTCAGCGTTTCCTCATCTATGTGCTTCAGGTGTCTGATACTTAATGCATCTTCAATTCGCGACAAGACAATCCTCCTGGCAATACTATTCTTAGCAGCTCGTTTTGCATACTTCACAAGCGGCTCATCGTCTTTTCTCTTCAATGCCTCTATTGCCTCTACTATATTGTCGGAGAAATCAAGTTCCTTTAGTTTCTCTGCGCTAACCCCAACGGTTTCTATCCAACGTACCAGCGTTTCAAGTGTATGACCTTCATCGTAAAAAGTATCACCCTCTTTTTTATTTTCCAGAACAAGCTTAACTACTTTAGCATACAACTTCTGATACCTATCTTCACATCTGAAGTGTATCTCTAATTCAGGTTTCTTACCCGATTTTTTATACATCAATTCGCCCATCCTTTTTACCATGCTATCTACATCTTTACATGTTATAGCTATCTCAAAGGGCTCATTTTTTCCACGTATTTTTCCATTCGAATGTAACCACAATTCTATCGTTTGCTTGTCATCATTTACCGATGTATAGTATTTTGTTTCTATATGGCACCTAGCAGCTCTTTGCACAAACAAATCCTGGTGTTCGTCCAAAAACTTCTTCCATAAAGCTTCGAGCTTTTCAGCCAGTGGTGCTTCCAACACGCGACCAGAATGGCCACCAGTCCAATCAAATTCAGGTATTTCGCGACAAAGTTCATCGGTAGAAAGAATAGTACCAAGAACTGGATTTATCATCACATCAGGATCTGTATCCACATAATACCTTTCTTTACTTTCATCAGCCCAATCCTCATCTTTAAAAGGATCGGTAGCAAAGTATCCACTCATGCAGATACCAGTATTACCTTCGCCGCAGCGTACCATGAAACAACGATCGCCACAACTGGCACCTTCGTGTTCGTAAACGCTCCAGTTAAAACTATCATACTCAATTTCCATCAGTTTCACCTGATACTCTTCCATCGTACAACTGGAAATGGAAGGATTCCAAAATAAAATATAAGTCTTCATATCGTAAGTATATCGTTTTTGTTAATTCATCTTATCTGAGCGCAAAGGTAACAAATTTGATAGAATTAACAAAATTTTTCCCGATTAATTACTGATGGTTCAAAAAAAGTATTATCTTTGCACCGTAAAATAAATTTTACTGGTTAAGGTTTATGGTTGATTAATTTAATTTTTTAAGTAATACGAGGAGCCAACAGTGATGTTCGCTCCTCGCTTTTTTTGTTACACCTTACAAAAACAGCTTCTTAAACTCCTGTTCGTATTGGGCCATTTGATGGCAATAAGCTTTGTAACTCGATACAGGTGTATCAACCGTAATACCATAGATGTTCATCGAACCGCCATAGCCATTAAGAGTCTTTGGGCTTGGCTTGTAATCCTTTATACTATATGGCCAAGGAACAATAAATCCGCCTTGTTTTGCTGCCAGAATATACATATAGGTAATAACCTGATGAAGGTCATCACCATCAATGTGTTGCAGTTTCAGGTTGGCGTATCGCTTATACTTGGCATCAAGCACCATATCATACTTATAAAAATCGGGATATCTTGGAGCACTACCATCCACAAACAAAGGCTTTTTCCCTTTAAACATCTTGTTTTGAGGATGCATAAAGCCACAATCTTTCAGAATAGTATTCAGATATTCTTCCCAAAGCCACGCACCATCAAACAGCACGCCATATATCTCCTCATCGTTACGACCATACTTTATCTCGTCATAACGAAGTATCTGCACACAAAGGCGCTGTAGGTGTCGATATTCACTAAAATACGGATGACTCAGTGGGCGTAGGTTTTGATTAATCACTTTTCTGCGGTCACTCCAGTTATAGCTTGGTGTAGCCTCTCTAATCAGCGCTACAGCATCCTTTGTCATATCATCATTCTGTAATATACCGCTACTATATTGATGGTTGGCGATATGTTCTATGGTATGACGTATCAGCTGTGTTACGTGGTTATCGTAGGCATATTCTCTTGTTGAATAAGCCACTTTTCCTGCAAAGGGAATATTCATACGAATGTGCCTGGTAACATCAATTCTTCCTCTGATATTGGCATTATTATATTCGCGAGTCTGATACTCCTTATATAGTCCTTGTTGCATAGCTCGCTTTAGAAATGCAGGAAAAAGATAAATCAGAAAGTCGAAGATACTCTCTTCATCTGTATGATATTTCAAATCAAAGAGATTGATAGCGAACACCTTCTGTAGCATATAATGCAGGAAATAGTCGTCATCGCCCTGAGCAAATCGCGAATGTATTCTCACCTTCGTATCGCGATAGCCAATAAACCCCATCATATTCTTAGTGCACAGTTTATCCTCTTTCACCTCAAACACATATTGCTGTCCTATCTTATCCCCATACTCTTCTAGATTCTGAGGAAAGATTAGCAAATTGGGGTGATCTTCGAGGCTTAGCTGTCCAATAGGCTTTTCGGCTATCTTCTCAAGATTCTTCAGATGCAGCTCATCGCTAATAGGCAGGCCTTCCCAATTATTATCTGCTATTTTAAATAGATGCTTCATCTATTGGTGCTTCGTTATCGTATGCTTTTTTCAGTTCATCCAATTGTTCCTTTGCATTCATATTGCCACGTAGATACTCGTAAAGCAGCCCTTTCAGATGGTAGTCCCATAACTTCTGGAAATCACCATTATAGTCTGTTATCTTTCTAAAATAAGCAGCACCAATCTGGTAAGCTTCACCAAGACCACGCACATTCAATATGGCATTGTTCAGACTTGCCATTCTCTGTTTAGCCTCTTTTTCGTATGGTGTACCATCAAGCATCTTCATGCTGTCTTTAGCCGTAACTTCTTTCCAAGTAAAGCGGCGTCGCATAGCAAAGTCCATACTTTCTACGCTGCGATCTATATCATTCATCGTTCCTATAATGTACACATTCTCAGGTACATAGAAGCCATCCTTAAAAGCATCACCCTCTTCTATCATGTTCTGATACTGAGTCTTTACACGACCTGCTGTACCACGATATCCCGGATCAATCGAGAAGAAAAGTTCTCCAAAAATCTTGGATATCTCGCCTCGATTAATCTCATCGATAATAAACACTGCAGAATCTTTTCTTGGTGCAGCAAGATTTACTTGAGAATATTTCTGCACAATCTTCAAAGCTGCCTCAGCTGTGATATTGGCTTTATAAACAGTTGAGAGTGTAAAGGTTTTATTGTTGTTAAGTTCCAAAATATTCTCCTTTATACCCTTTACAAGCCATCTTACACCTCTATATCGAGGATACTCACCTCCATCAGCACGATAGTCGTATTCACCCGTCACAACTCCAATTGCATCAACTTCTTTGGCAGAATAGCACGATACAACCAAATCTCCAATCTGCATTCCACTCTGGAAGGCACGAAGTACATTCTTACCACCATATTGGAAATCTGTATAATCATTAAAATCCTCTACATCGCCATATTCATGCCAACCAATGCGAATATAACCGTTATCTAAACAATCTGTTCTAGTTGGGTTATCGTAAGTTCCTCCAAGAGACACTTTCCATACTGTGGGATTGTCATTAATATCACTTAGTGTTTCTGCATCAGTGGTTTCTGAGAGAATGGCTTGTTTACAGAACGACTTGAACACTCCATCTTGACGCTTAAAGCCTACAACACTCTGGTTATTCACTGGCCTCAGGCCCTCTACAAAATCCGTGTAATCATATGATGGATGGAACTGAACAAAACCAAAACGCTTATCCTTTTGGAGTTCATCATCATCTTCAATCTTTAATATCTGTTTTGCTATCTGCTTAGCCAGATAAGTCTTACCTGTACCAGGAGCACCTGTTAGAATCAAGTTTTTGTTAGTTTTCAGCAATTGAATGTATGTGTCAATACCTTCTTTATCCATTGTTATTTCCTCCTCATTATTTATACCTAACAAATTCATTATGTTATCTGCCTCTACACTCTTTACTTGGTGAAAATAGCGGGTGTTACTTGTCATATTTTCCTCGATAGGCTCCTGAGGCAAAGGCTTATGCCACTCTACCATTCGGTGTATCGGATTATCGTCGCTCTGATCATATATCACATCCGACGTAACTCTACCCCATCCGTACAACAAATGGGATACCTTACTTCCCTTCCCTTTCTGCGAATCAAACACAACTACTATATCGCCTGGCTTTACATCTTTCATCAGTTGCCAATACATATTAGGAATTGCTACATCTGTGTTTTCCGCCACCTTTCTATAGGCATCACCCAATGTTTTCTTGGTTTTATAACTGGCGAAATCAAGCTTACCGTTGGCCTCCACTCCCAGTCTGATGTAGTCTTTCGCAAAAGCGTCTTCAAAACGCTTATACATCCACACTTTGCTATCTGATGAGAAGCTATAGGCAGCCAAAGAAAAATCGGGGAACGAATTATAGGGGATAGATTGGCCAGCCATCTTGTTTTTTACATCCTGCATCAACTGAGTGTATTCCGCATAAGTAAGGTGAGGATAATCATCTGCGAAACCATACTTTTTCAGGAGCATTCTGTTTCTACCATCTAGATTCAGATAGTTATAGGGCGAAATCCAATAGAGCACCATTGTTAAGCTATATTTGGGTACGCCATCAGCAATCACCTTGTCGAACAGCAGGCTGATATCTTTTCCTTGGATTACATTTTCGAATATCTCCCAAAGATCATTTATCCTCTCACCGTTATCATCCCAGCTGAAGAAAAAGGCTCTTTGCGAGTTTACTGTTGGAATTCCATTAAAATCTGTTGGCACCTCAGACTTCAGCGAAAAACGCTTCTTAAACAGCTGCAACATGGCCACTCTATTTATAACCCTCAACGGACGGTTGAATATAGCGAAAACCGAAAACGGGTCAATATCCGTAATCTTCGAGCCATCACGCATGTGCAGATACTCCACTAGTGAGCTCTCGCCTACTTGTGATATATCAGAGTATATCCAATCTACCAGCGGTTTTCTGTTATTTTTGCACGATAGCAGCGCCTGTGCCAATTCCGTATATAACGGTATCCATTCTAATTCCATATAGAAATAGTTTTAGGAGTTGTTACTACAAATGAGATATTTAAATACTACGCATACAAATGATACTGGAAATCCTTGAATGTTTGGCGGGCTTTGGGGACTCCTCCTAGGGCGGTGATACCCTCGCCTACTGAACCGAACTTCAACTCCAGGAGTGTCTTTAGTTTGTCCATACGCAACTCGTCGATACCCGACTGCACGTAGGCATTTATCATATACTCGATAAACTGCTTCTGGGCATCACCCAGGTTGTTGGTGTAGCCGGTCAGTCGTTGTGCTCGTTCCTTACGTTCGATTGGTGTTGTGGCATAAGCAATATACTCCAACACATCCAGTAGGTCGCAATTCTCGGCATCTATCAGTTTGCGGATATCACACAGAATATCCTTCCCGTATCCAGCCTCGTTCATCTTATCGAGTAGTGCTTCTCGGGTTTCGGGATCGGCCCACATTTTATGCAAATCCGCGCTCGACTGGAAGAAATCGGGCAAACGACCAAACATCTCCTCGATAAACTTCTGAGCACTAACAGGTTTGCCATCAGCACCCCAGAACATAATGCTATTGATAAACTTGATGCGACGTACACGATGATCGGGTAAAACAATCTCCAACTTCTCATTAGGATCATCGGGCGTTGGCTCTGGTCTATCATCGTGTGCCGTCCACGTTGGTGCTACATCGTCACGATGACCACGAGGCTTCACTACACAAGTACATGGATTATTACCGCACTTAGGACATACTGGCTCGCCATCCCAATCGGGTTGTGCGTATTTCTCGTAGGCATGTACAAAGTCCCATATCGTAAAGTAATACTTGCCATCATATATACGGGTACCACGACCGATAATCTGCTTAAACTCAATCATCGAGTTTACCGGGCGCATCAGCACGATGTGGCGTACATTACGCGCATCTACACCTGTCGACAGTTTCTCGGATGTAGTAAGCACCGTTGGGATGGTCTTTTCATTATCTTGGAATTCCGAAAGATACTCTTCGCCTGCTGCACCATCGTTGGCAGTTACGCGCTGGCAGTATCCCTTCTTCTTTCGTTCGGCATTAATCATATCACGCACCTCGGCAGCATGCGCCTGCGTGGCACAGAATACCAAAGTCTTTTCCGTTTCACCAATACCAGCCAGGAACTCCTTTACACGGGCTTCATCTCTCTGTCGAATTTTGATGTTGCCTTTATAAAAGTCTTCCTCAGTATAAACCTTACCCTGCTGAACCACGCCACTAACAATCTCATCCTCAGGCGAATAGATATAGTCATCTATATTGCTTTGCATGTTGATATGGCGGAACGGGGTCAGGAATCCATCCTCGATACCCTGTTTGAGCGAATACTCATAGGCGTGATATGTAAAGTAGGTATAGGTATTCACGTTCTGGTCAACTCGAGGTGTTGCAGTCAGTCCCAACTGTACTGCAGGCTCAAAGTATTCCAAAATGCCACGCCAGTTACTCTCGTCCTTAGCACCGCCACGATGACACTCATCGATGATAATCAGGTCGAAGAAATCCTTTGGATATTGTCCGAAATATGGCGAATCATCAGGACCACACATAAACGTTTGGAAGATGGTAAAGAACACGCTGCCATTGGTTGGCACCTGACCGTTCTTAGCCACGCTGCCAGGCTTTATCCTCACCATCGCATCGTCCTTAAATCCACCGAAGTCGTTCTTAGCCTGATTGGCCAGCACGTTTCTATCGGCCAGGAACAGAATCTTTGGTCGGGTGTTGGTCTTACGTAGATTCCAACGGGTTTCAAACAGCTTATAGGCTATCTGGAATGCTATAAACGTTTTTCCGGTACCTGTAGCGAGGGTTAACAGAATGCGCTTTTCGCCTTTAGCAATGCCCTCGAGCACCTTTCTAACGGCTGTTTCCTGATAGTATCTGGGCTGTTTTACGCCATTATCGTAGTAAGGCTGAGCATTAAACTTATCGCGCCATTCGTCAACATCGCCGTAAGTTCTAGCCCATAGTTCTTCGGGTGATGGATAAGCCGCAATGAAGTGTTCCTCCATTGTTTTACGGTCCATCTCCCATATCTGATTACCATTGGTAGCGTAGGTAAATCGGATACTCAACATGTCGGCATACTGCTTGGCCTGATCTACACCCTCAGCATAGCTCAGTTCGTCACTTTTGGCTTCGACGATGGCCAGTTTCACACCTTTGTAGATGAGTACATAATCAGCACGTTTGGGCTTTCCCTTTTGTGTTTGACTGATTTTACCTTTGGTAAAGGTGTACTCCGTCGTAATTCTGCTACCATCCAATACGCCCCATCCAGCTGCTTTCAGCTGCGGGTCGATCTTGTGTAGACGGGTATCCGATTCGTTCATAGCCTTGTTGTATTTAATTATTCAAACACTTTTCTTAATAATGCCTGTTTCAGGGCATCGCACTCAGAGATAATCTGTCGCTGAATTTCCTCGTACTTGCGGATATTCTCGCTTAAAGCATCAAGGCGCTCTACGATGCGCTGCTGCTCAGCGAGCGGGGGATACGACAATGGTATTTTTCTCAAAGCTTCGCCAGTTAGATGCTTAATTGTTGCTCCACTTTCGAATTTCTCCAAGAAACCACTCTGTGCATAATACATGATAGAGAAATAAAGATAACGATTCAATATCTCGCCCTTACTTCTGACCCTATGTAGTGCTTTTTGGATTTTCATATTTTCCATTTTTCCTTCCCAAATTGCACACCTTCCAGGCTCACCTCCTTCACAAATGATCAAATCACCTTTTTGTATGCCATACCTTTCGTCTTCACCATCTTCAAATTTCATCTCAAGTATATCACTAAGATCAAATTCACCCCATCTTACATTTATATTGCGTAAATATGGTTGATACTCGCCTTTATTCTTTTGCTTATCGAGCATTTTCCCTAAACAAGAATCAGTTAATTCTCCAATGTTTTTCTCTTCCCATCCCTCTTTTGGTTTCATTGCTTTAGCAAGGGATTTTTGGAAGAGTGTTCGAGCCTCTGCAAGTTGCTTTTCAGCATTAGCTTTCAACTTATCAATATTCTCAAATGCCGCATCCAATCGCTCAACAATGCGCTGTTGCTCTGCAAGAGGAGGTGTTGGTACTTTATATTTTGAAAGCCATACGGTACTCATATTTTTTTGTGCAGCACCAGTTGAGGACTCGATACAATCTTTCTCGAAACCATTCGAATTCAGGAAGTAGAATAAAAAGGGAATATATAAGTCATTATTCTTAATTCGTAAACACCCCACTCGCTGATTCAAATAAGCAGGCATCATATTCTTGTCTAGAATTCCAACTCGCCCCACATTTCCAGTTAAAGAGATAAGTAAATCATCTTCTTTTAGAAGATATCTTTTAAGTTCATCCTTAGTATTAGAAGGATAATACTTGGGATCTTTATCCTCAATAAATCCCTTTTGAACATTTGTAATCCTTATTACACGAATACCATCTGAGACATATTGATTACTCTTAAATGCAAATCCATTTAAAATATCGCAGACCTCCCCTAACTTCTTATATGTCCAGCCTTCTTTCATGCCTCGTCCTCCTCAGATGATTCGTCATCCTTCTTATACTTATTGACGAGATCTTCAGCTTTCCCGTACAATTCTCTAATCTCCAGCCTTAAACGGTCCTGATCCTCGGGACTAGCCTCAAAAAACTTTTCTTGTAGTTCGTCAACCTGCTCCAACAATGCATGATATTCGGCTTTTTCTTCTTCTGTAAAGCGGTGATGAATGATATAATCATCACTATCCTCGTCAACAAAACCGAAAACATCGTCAATATCGTCTTTCCAAAACTCTTCCTGAATAGTATCCATGATTTCTCCAGCCTCACACCCTAGAGACAGAATATTATCAAATACTTCCTGAGGCGTGCGCTCGTCAACCTCCTCAACTTTGTGTGGATTTTTTACGCTCAAATCCAAATCGTCACCAAGTTCTGAGGCATCAATCGTCCACGAATATTCGCTATCCTCGCGTGTTTTCTGCTTAGCCAGGAAGTCAGCCAAATCAGCCTCAGTCATAGGTTGGGTTTTGGTAAAGTGCTTATCTATCTGATAGTACCAAATCTTCTGAGTGGGTTCGCCCTTGGTAAAGAACAACACCACCGTTTTTACACCAGCACCGGTGAACACACCACTTGGCAAATCGAGAACGGTATGCAGATTGCATTCATCTAACAGCTTGCGTCTCAGCGCAGTAGCATCTCCATTACTCAAGAAGGTATTCTTAATTACGATACCTGCACGGCCGCCAGCCTTCATCATCTTAATGAAATGCTGCAGGAACATATAGGCTGTTTCGCTACTTTTGATCGGGAAATTCTGCTGTACTTCATCGCGCTCGCTACCACCAAATGGCGGATTTGCCAACACTACATCCTTCTGATCCGAAGGCTGGATATTGGCCAGATTCTCCGAAAGAGTATTGGTGCGCACGATGTTGGGAGACTGCACTCCATGCAGAATCATGTTCATCATAGCGATGATATAGGCCAAACCTTTAAGTTCCTTTCCGTAAAAAGTTTTCGTTTGTAAAATTTCCTCTTCACTACTGGTCAAGCCTGGTTTTGAGTGCATATAGCTATAAGCTTCGCAAAGGAATCCAGCCGAACCACAAGCGCCGTCATAAACTGTTTCGCCCACCTGAGGATTCACACTCTTTACGATGGTACGAATCAATGGACGTGGTGTGTAATACTCGCCACCATTACGACCAGCATTACCCATCTGACGCAGACGATCCTCGTAAATCTGAGTCATCTCATGGCGGTTATCTGCTGTCTGGAACTTCAGTTCGTCGATACGTTCTATCACATCGCGCAGGTTGTAACCACTCGAAATCTTATTCTTAATTTCGGTAAAGATCACACCCACTTTATACTCGATGGTATCTACGTCGAAGCGCTCCTTAAATCCCTGCAAATATGGGAAAAGTCGCTGATTTACAAAATCTATCAAGTCGTCGCCCACCAAAGCACGAGCACGATCGTATTCACCATTCGCATCGAGCGGCATTGCCCACTCGTGCCATTGATATTCGCCGCTTATAATACGTGTATATGCTTTATCTTCGAGCTCAGCTGCCTGTTCGCGGGTAAGCTCCAGATCGTCGAGATACTTTAAAAAGAGTACCCAACTGCTCTGTTCTACATAATCAAGAGCTGTGCTACATCCGTCGTCGTGATGCAGCGTATTGTCTATTGCTTTAAATGATGATTCAAATGCCATTATTGTCTAATTATTAAATGCCCTGCAAAGATAACACAAATATATCGAAAAACAACACGTTTTCGGGGATTTTCTTTAAAAATTTCCCAAAATGTTTGGAACTTATTGGAAATGTTTTTATCTTTGCACCGTCAGAACATCTGTTTTGGCTATCCGGGTAGAATCCCGCGAGGGGCAAGGCTTTATCGATACTGCCCATTTAAAAACCACCTTTCGGGGTGGTTCTTTTATTTTGTATATTTCACCATAAAGTATTTGATATATGATTCGCCTAATGTGTCTTTGCGAACAATAGAGATAAATTTCTTTCCTTTTATTACAAGAACCTCTATTGCTTCTGGATTCAGTTCGAAGTAATGCTTTATACTCTTAGCCAATGGACGAGGTTCATA
>JAEEGK010007821.1_pt1 | contig 25428 bp, 22 predicted proteins | sample 8958771 | NCBI WGS metagenome assembly JAEEGK01 (sample SAMN16246547, study PRJNA631951) | gut metagenome | biome: gut microbiome; feature: rumen; material: SC-attached | host: Bos | place: Iran: Karaj | collected 2018-10
TCCCAACTGGTTTCAAAAAGGTATTCAGGGTTTTTCATTTATTATTCAAAATTTAAAATTTAAAATTCAAAAATTCATTCAGCCTTCACTTTCCGTTTCGACAGTTTTGTCACCCTATCGGAGAAGTCGGTCAGCACATTCATGTAGTTGACGTAGGCATCATACGGTGAGGCATAGTGGTTGAAATACTTATGCACCACGCCATCGGAGAGCCACTTTGTGCACATGTAATAGAAATGGTCGGAGGTCTGGAGCATGGTCCAGTCCTGCTGCAACTCTTCGTCCTTGATGCGATGCACCTTGGTGTTCAGTTCATATAAAGCGCGGAAAGCGTCGTCCTGCAAAGGATTGCCAAGCCATGCCGTGAGGTCGCGTTCCTCGTCGCTCCACGACAACACATTAGGCACATTGACAGCGCTCACTGGCTGCAACTTCTTGGCCAATTCCTGCGGCGTGGCGAACTTGAACTTGCTGCCCTTCAGAATGGCATCAGGCAAAGCCTCCATGAAATTGAAGATACCCGTCTCGGCGCTCTGATGCTCTCCAAAGGTCTCGTAGTCCATGAAGATGTTGACCACTTCTTCCTCCTCAGGAAGCGCATTCAGCCAGTTGACGAAGTCCTCGGCGCGGAAACTATCCTGTGCGAAGCGGAAGGCTATCTCATCGCTGAACTTGAAGTTGCGTAACAACACCTTCAGCTTCGGGTTGATAGCGTTGGCGTACATGTAGTTGGGGCTCTTCCAACCCAAAATGTGCTTGGCACCCTCAGTAAGCATAAGATTGTAGCCCATGTCGGCCACCGCTGCACCGATTTCGTCGCTATAGATTAATTCGGTGTTGCGGAAGGTCTTCGGGGTAACGCCAAACACTTCCTTCATCTTGTGCTTGTGGGCCGTCACCTGACGCTTGAACTCATCGGGGTTCGACAGTGAAGCCAGCGAGTGGGCGTAGGTCTCGGAGAGCACCTCTACCCTACCCGTTGCAACCAGCTTCTGGAAGCTCTCTAATACCTCTGGCGCGAATTGTTCCATCTGCTCGATGACCACGCCCGAGAACGAGAACGCGAACTTGACCTTGTCGCCAAACTTCTCGATTTGCCGCATCAGGAGTTCATTCATGGGCAGGTAGCACTTCTCGGCCACGCGCCGCATGATCATGCGGTTGCTGTAGTCGTCATAGTAATAGTGTTTCTTACCGATTTCGAAGAAACGATACGTGCGAAGCCTATAAGGCTGATGCACTTGGAAATAGAAACAGATTGATTTGCTCATATCGTATATTTTTTATTATTCTTACTTAACTACCGATTCATAAACCGCCTTGATCTTCTTCGCGGCCAATTCCCATTTGAGGCTGTCCACCTCGTCCTTACCTTCATCCTTGAAGCAGTCAGCCAAGGGCTTGTAATGACAGAGGCCATAGATGGCGTCTGCCAAGCCATTGATGTCCCAGAAGTCAACCTTCAAGGCGTGCTTGACAACCTCGGAAACACCCGACTGCTTGCTGATGACTACCGGCACGTTGAGGCGCATGGCCTCCAACGGCACGATGCCAAACGGCTCGGAGATGGAAGGCATGACAAACACGTCGGTCATGGCAAACATTTGATCGACGGCCTCGCCCTTCAGGAAGCCCGTGAAATGGAAGTGGCTGCCCATGCCGAGCTGCGCCACACGACGGATCATCTTCTCCAGCATGTCGCCAGTGCCTGCCATCACGAAATGGATGCTCGGGTCAACCTGGTGAATCTTATAGGCCGCCTCGATGAAGTATTCAGGTCCTTTCTGGTAGGTGATTCTTCCCAGGAAGGTCACCACCTTGGCATCCAAACCGCTGCGCTCATATTCCGACTTGGGCTTGTCGTTAGGCTCAACGGCATTGTGCACCGTCACAACCTTAGCGGGGTCGATGCCGTATTTGTTGATGACGATGTTGCGAGTCAAGTTACTCACCGTGATGACACGGTCAGCGGCCTCCATGCCCCTGCGCTCAATGGCATACACATCCGTGTTGATGTTCTCGCCCGAGCGGTCGAACTCGGTGGCGTGCATGTGTACCACCAACGGCTTGCCCGTGGTCTCCTTGGCTGCGATGCCTGCCGAATAGGTCAGCCAGTCATGGGCATGGATGACATCGAAATCGTATTTCGTGGCCAACGATGAGCCAATCAAAGCATAACGTGCCACCTCCTCCATGAGGTTCATGCCGTATTTGCCTGAGAATTGGTAGTTGCGTGCAAACACCGAACCCGTGCGGTTGAAATGCTCCACCACATGGCGGTCGCTTTCCAGCACATTGGCGAAGTTCTCCGGCCCGACATACGGGATGATGTTGGAGCCAATCTCCATGTACTGCACGCGCTCCCAATAGCTGCGGTCTTTCTCGTGGTCGATGTCGATGGTCACCTCGCTGGCATTGAGCAGACGCACATTGGTCTCATCCTCGTCGCCGTAGGCACGCGGCACCACAAAGAGTACATCCACGTCGTTCTTGGCCAGACCTTTGGTCATGCCGAAACATGCCGTTCCGAGGCCACCGGTAATATGGGGCGGGAACTCCCACCCAAACATCAGGACTCTCATTTTGAGCCTCCTTTCTTATTTAGTTCATCAATCAGGTAATGCAGGTAGAGCAAGGCACCCACGCTCGTCGACTGCGAGATGCAACCTCTTGCCTCGAAGGGCGGGTTGCCGTCGTAAATCTCCGACACCGTGCCGATGCCGTTGTCCTTGATGGCCTCCTCGAAGCCATTATACAGGTCTTCCAGATAAGGCAGCGAGGTCTTCCCAAACAGCTTCACCGAGAGGTCGGCATAGAACATGATCAGCCATGGGAATGCAGAGCCATTGTGGTAAGCGCGTTCGCGTTCGCTGTGGCTGCCAATGCTGATGCCTTTATAGTTTTCGTCATTGGGCGACAGTGAACGGATGCCTCGTGTCGTCAGCAATTCGGAATGGGCGATGTCGAAGGCGCGTTTCTGCATCTCGTCGCTCATCGGGCTATACGGCAAGGCGGCGGCCAGCATCATATTGGGTCGCACTTGCTCGTTTTTCTCGTTGCTATTCACAAAGTCGTAGAAGCCCTTGGTCGCCTTATTATAGAAGGTGTCGGCAAACGAGGCCTTCACCTTGTCGGCCAACTCCTGCCATTTCTTGAGCAATGTGCTCTTCGGTTCGGTGGCTTTCAATAACTCCACACCATAACAGAGGGCGTTATACCACAAGGCATTCACTTCAATCGCCAAGCCCGTACGCGGTGTCCAAGGCTTGCCTTGGGCGAAGACGTTCATCCAGGTGAGGGCCAAGTCGCGGTTACCGGCATAGAGCAGACCGTTGTCCAAGGTATGCACGTTGAAGTCCGTGCCCGCAATGAAGCTCTCCAAGATGGTCGTCATCGGTTTCTTGTATTTCTTCCAGATGTCCTTCTTATCCTTGCCCAGCATCTTCTCATAGAGCTGCAGCACATAGAAGAACCACAGCGGCGAGTCGACCGCAGTGAAATAAAGGCTCTTCTGATAGTAACGGTGCGGGAAGAACGGTCCTTGCATCCTCGAAACCAGGTAATCCAAAGCCGCAGTAAAGGTCTTCTCATCGCCTTGCGCCAGGGTGATGCCCGGCAAAGCGAGGAAGGTGTCGCGGCTGCACGAGCCGAACCATGGGAATCCGGCCCAAAGTTTCGTGCCATTCGCATCACGAATGATGAACTGGTCGGCGGCCTTCACGAGGCAATCCTCGTAACTCGTCTGAGGCAATAGTCTCTTCACCTCTGCCTCGCATTGCCGTTTGATGGCAGTCGGGCTTTCTTCCTTGAGGCTTACCGAGAGAATCACCGTGTCGCCTTGCTTCATCTGAAGCTCGAAGAATCCAGGGACAAACTGATCTTCCACGGCATCATAACCACGTTCCTGCTCACGGATGTAGAACATATTGTAGTACCAATGCGGCACGTGGGTGTATTGCGCCGCACGCGAGAACTGCAGGTAGAGCCGCGAGTAGTCCTTGTAGAGTTGCCACGAAGCACCGTTCTTCACCAGGTCCACTTTACGGCTGGCCTCGTGGTTCTCATGCGTCAGCATGTGGACGTTGCGGAAGGCCAGGAAAGGCAACACGCGCAGCGTGATGGGCACTACGGATTCGCGCAAGGTGTAGCGCACAAAGAGTCGTGCCTCCGTAGCAGAGAAGATCAGCTCCTTATCGAGCACCACATTGCCGATGCGGTAGGTCAGCTTCGGCATGGGGTCGGCGGTGAAGTCGCGGAGGTATTTGTGGCCACGAGGGGCGAAGATGCCATCGGGGTACATGTGTACGCCGAGATGGAACTCCTCCTTATTCTCGATGATGGTCTCGTCGAGGCTCGACAGCAGCACATGATTGTTGTTGTCCAGCTGCGGCTGCGGTACCACCAAGAGGCCGTGGTATTTTCTCGTGTTGCAGCCAATCATGGTAGTAGCAAGAAACGCTCCTAAAGCGTTGGAACGCAACACTTCACGGTTGAGCGTAAACTCCAGATTGACCAGTTTCTTTTTATCCCAGGAAATGTAACTCATATAGTATGTTTCAGAAATTGCATAAATAACCGACTACAAAAATAATGTTTTTCATATTTCTCGCCAAAAAAAACAACATTTTTTATCTTTGCACGCGAAAAACAGACATCAAACATTCAAAATATGAATAAAAAACTCATCAACATGATCGCTTTAAGCGTTATCACTTTGGCTTCGTGCACCAACGAGCCGAAACCTCAACCCGAGGTCGAAAAACCGAATCCCTTCCTCAGCGAATACACGACACCGTTCCAGGTACCACCGTTCGACCAAATCAAGAACGAGCATTATCTGCCTGCTTTTGAGGCAGGTATGAAAGAGCAACTGGCCGAAGTGGAAGCTATCGTCAACAACACGGAGCCTGCCACTTTCGAGAATACCATCCTGCCCTACGACAAGTCGGGACAAACATTGAACCGCGTCAGCAATGTGTTCTTCAACCTCAACGAATGCCTCACCAACGACGAAATGGTGGCCATCGCCGAGCAAGTGCTGCCCATGCTCTCCAAACATAGCGACAGCATCATGATGAACCCGAAGCTCTTCGAGCGCATCGACTATGTGTATCAACACCGCAATGAGACGGGCCTCGACGACCAGCAAATCCGCGTGGTGGAGAAATACCATCAGGACTTCATGCGCCATGGCGCCGGTCTGCCTGCCGACAAGCAAGCCGAACTAAGCCGAATCAATGAGCAACTCTCCACCTTGAGCCTGCAATTCGGAAATAACCTGCTGAAGGAGAACGCCGGCTACAAACTCGTCATTGAGAACGAAGCCGACCTAGCAGGCCTGCCCCAGACCAGCATCGATGCCGCCGCCGAGCAGGCCAAAGCCGAAGGCATGGAAGGCAAATGGGTATTTACCCTCAGCAAGCCCAGCCTCATCCCCTTCCTGCAGTTTGCCGACAACCGCGACCTGCGCGAACAGATGTACAAGGCCTACTACAACCGTGGCGACAATAACAACGAGTACGACAACAAGAAACTCATCAACGAGATGTGCAAGCTGCGCGTGCAGAAAGCCAAGCTCTTCGGTTTCGACAATTATGCCGACTATGTGTTGGACGTCAACATGGCCAAAGACTCAAAGACCGTCGACAAGTTCCTTTTCGACATCTTCAATCCTGCCCAGAAGTTAGCCAAGAAAGAACTGGCCGAGATGCAGGCCATCGCCGACAAAGAAGGCGCCAACATCAAGCTAGAAGGCTGGGACTGGTGGTACTATGCCGAGAAGCTCCGCAAGGCCAAATACGACTTCGATGAAAACTACATCAAGCCTTACCTCACCGTGGACAACGTGCGCAATGGTATGTTTATGGCTGCCAACAAGTTATATGGCATCTCATTCACTCAAAACACCAATTTGCCCGTATATTACCCTGGTGTGGAAACCTACGAAGTGAAGGAAGCCAACGGCGATTTTCTTGGCATCCTTTATCTCGACTACTATCCTCGCGAGTCGAAGAGCGGCGGTGCTTGGTGCACCAGCTTCCGCGAGAGCGGACATGACATCAACGGGAAGAAAATCTATCCTGTCATTTCCTTAGTGATGAACTTCACCCCCGCTTCGGGCGACACCCCTGCCCTGCTCACTTGGGACGAGACCGAGACCATGTGGCATGAGTTTGGACACAGTCTGCACGCCTTCTTCTCCGACGGCCTCTACACCCGCACTTGCGGCAATGTGCCTCACGACTATGTGGAAATGCCTTCGCAAATCATGGAGAACTGGGTGGCAGAGCCCGAGGTCATCCGCATGTATGCCAAGCACTACCAGACCGGCGAGGTCATGCCCGACAGCCTCATCGCCAAAATCGAAAACAGCGCCTTGTTCAACCAAGGCTTCATGACCACCGAGCTCATCGCCGCCTCCATCTTGGACATGAAATATCACGAGCTGACCGAACCTCAAGACCTCGACGTCGATGCCTTCGAGAAACAACAGATGGATGCCATCGGACTGATGCCTGAGATCCTGCCTCGTTACCGCAGCACGAACTTCAGCCATATCTTCAATGGTGGCTACAGCGCAGGCTACTATGCCTACACTTGGGCTGAGGTGCTCGACAAGGACGCCTTCAACTACTTCAAGAGTTCGGGCGATCTCTTCAATCAAGAGCTGGCTGCATCGTTCCGTAAGAACTGCTTGCAGGAATGCGGTAACGACGAAGGTATGGTACAATACCGCAAGTTCCGTGGCCAAGATCCCGATTATGAGCCTTACTTGAAGGCGCGCGGACTGAAATAAAGAAAACGTATAATAAATGTAGGGCTGTCACACGTGACAGCTGCATCAAATCAGCGGATGCCATGCTATGACAGCCCTACAAACCAAAACAGGGTTTTATGAAACGAATTATGCTTCTTTTGTTGGCCTGCCTCTGCCTGATGGACGTCTATGCGCAAGGCAAACACAAAACCATCAAAGTGGCTCCACCCCGCCCAAAGGTGGGCGTAGTGTTGGGTGGTGGCGGTGCGAAAGGCGCGGCCCACATCGGCGTGTTGAAATACCTTGAAGAGCTTGGCATCCCCGTTGACTATGTAGCGGGTACCAGCATGGGCTCCATTATCGGTGGTCTTTATGCCATGGGCTACTCGCCCGACGAGCTGGCTCAACTGATTGCAGAGATGGACTGGTCGCAATATGTAGGTAACAGCATGGATCGTTCAGCAATGTCGGAAGAAAGCCGTCAACGCTCAAGCACCATGGTTGTCAATATTCCGTTCAGTTTAAATGGTTTGTTGTTCAAAAACGAGAGCAGCACCCCCGTAAGCTTTATGCCCAGTGCTTACGTCAACAACACGGCACTGATTAACTTGTTCAACAACCTTTGTGTCGGCTATCAAAAAGAGATGGATTTCAACGACTTGCCTATCCCATTTGCTTGTGTAGCCACCGACATGAGAACAGGAGAAGAGATCGTCATTCGCCGTGGCAGCGTGCCTACCGCCATGCGCGCCAGTATGGCCATCCCTGGCGTATTCACTCCAGTCTACATTAACGGCAGGCAACTTGTCGACGGCGGTTTGGTCAACAACTTCCCGGTCGACGTAATGAAAGAGATGGGGGCCGACATCATTATCGGCGTAGAAGTGCCTGACGCAAAAACGGATAATAGCAACGACGAGAACATATCGCTTCCAGATGTACTCAGCAGCTTGATAGGCAATGCCGTAAGCTCAAAAAGAAAGGAAAACCGAGAGCTTTGCACCATCTACATGGCCCCCGACGTCACCGGATACGGCACTTTGAGCTTCTCCCACGACGCCATTGACACACTGGTCAACAGAGGTTATGAGAAAGCCAAAGAATACAGGGACCAATTGATCAAGGTCAAGCTGCACCTGGAATCCGTGCAAGGGTCGCCCTTAGGCAAAAGACTCCGCGCCTCAAAAGCAAAGAACCTCGCCGATGCACCACTTTACGTCAATTCCATCATCATCAACCAGAGTGACCAGCGACAAACCGAATGGCTGCTCAACAAAGGCAAGCTCAAGGTCGGAGAAATGATGTCGGAGAAAGACATCAACCGCGCCGTCGACGTGTACAGGGGTACAGGCGCCTTCGACGACATCACCTACAACCTCACCGAGAACGAGCAAGACACTTTGGACAGCTACACACTCACCATGAACTTCAAGCCCACACAACCCCATATCATCGGCCTCGGCATACGTTACGACACCGAAGAAGGCGCCGCCATGCTCTTCAACGTCGGTTTGAACGAAAAACGTCTGACGGGTTATAAAGTGAGTCTCAATGCGAGACTGAGCTACAATCCGAGAATTAACATCACGGGTACCTATTCAAGCTTAAACCTCGCTTCGTTCAAAGTGGCCTACGACTACCGCAGCCAGCACTTCAAGTACAACGGCTTCGACAGCAATGTTTCAAGCATCAACTATGTGCAAAACAAAGTCAGCGCATACGTTTCGCAGTTCCATCTGCTCAACATCAACAGCGCCATCGGTATCTCCTATCGCGCCACTTCCTATGACGATGCTGGACTGTTGAACTATACCAACGACAGCATCACCCCCGACTTGTCTTCCATCTCGCATTTCCAAACCAACCATCTGCTCAGTCCCTTTGTCAAAATCAGCTACGACAACCTCGACGACCCCTATTTTGCCCGTCACGGCATCAAGACGGCGCTCACAGGGAACATCAACTTCGACCTGACAGGCGGTTCCAATACCACGCAAGATGTTGGATACTCCATTCAGGGATACATCACTCCGCACAACGGCAAATTCACCATTATCCCTCAACTCTACACCCGTTGCATCTTCAGCGGGCCGGCTTATGCCAACTTATGGAACGTCGTTGGCGGCGAGGTGGCTGAGCGGCATACCGATTTCCAAATGCCATTCATCGGCATCGCCCACGTGAAGGAAGCACCCGATTTCACCTCCATCGCCCGCCTTGACTTACGCTACAACTTCTTAGGTAAGCATTATCTGACAGCGTCCTACAACTTTTTGTATGGCTTCTATCCTTTCGGAACAACGCGAGGGCACAACAGCAACGTACAATATTCAGGCTTTGGTCTAAAGTACGCCTTCGACAGCTTTATCGGTCCCCTTTCGTTCACCTTGCAATGGTCAAACGGGACGAAACAAGTCTCCAGCTATCTTTCCATCGGTTACAACTTCTAATGCCATAAAACAAGCAATCCCGACGAGTCTAGACTCATCGGGATTGCCGTTTTTATCTGATAATAACTGATTAGCCCACCAGTTTCTTGTTGTTCTCTATCAATCGTTCCAACTGTTCGATGCTTTTCTTATTCAAGCGAATCTCAGGGAGAAAGCGTTCGAAATTGCTCAAGCCGTGCATGTCGGAACCCACATAGTCGTAGAAACCTTCCTTCAGCAGATACTGTGACTTGGCCACTGCATTACCGCCATAGGCACCTGCCAACGACAACAGATTCAATTGAAACTTGTAGTTCTTGTCCTTCCATCGGAAATAATTGTCCCTATTGGCATATTCATACCGTTCTGGGTGAGCGATGACCGGCTGAAACTCGGCGCACATGATTTCATAAATCATCTCCGTGATGCCGTGTTCGTACATCATATACGACGTCTCACACAACACATGGTTACCGCCCTTGTCCAAAGTCAAGAAACCTTCTTTGAAATGATCCATAAAGCAGGCATCAAGCATATATTCTGCGGCGAGATGGAGCTCGACACCGCAGACCTTGGCTGCCTCTGCCTTATAGGCCTCAAACTTAGCCATGATAGCTCCCCTATGGTTCTCGGAATAATCCTTCATAAAGTGCGGGGTGAACACCATTTTCTTGATACCACGCTCTTCGAGCTTCTTCAAAGCATGGAGTGACTTCTCCATGGTGGAGAATCCATCGTCGACTCCAGGAAGGAGGTGACAATGCACATCACAAGCGCCACGGAAGAAGTCTTCCGGCAAACTATGTTTTCCTAATCCGAACATGATTCAATTACTCCTTACCGTCGTCAGAAACATGACTACTGTGATGGCTATGCGAATGATGGTGATGGTGCTTCTTTGAGAAGATGCGCTGATACCACTTCTTCTTTTTCTTGCTTTCTTCCTCGTTGCCATAGCCGTAGCCGTATCCATAGCCATATCCATAGCCATATCCATAGCCATATCCATAGCCATATCCATAGCCATAATAGCCATAGCCACGCTTCTTCTTGCTGACGCTGTTAAGCACGACACAGAGGTTGGGGAAATGACCGTCCTTGTAGAACTTATCCACATCGAAGAGCAAACGCTTGTCGGTCTTGCCAGCGCGGAGCACCATGATGGTAGTATCGGCCACGCGCTTCACGATGTCGGCATCGGCCACCATACCCACAGGGACGTTATCGAGGAAGATGTAATCATAGCGTTTGCGCAACTCTGCGATGAGGTCTTCCAAACGCGTACTCATCAGCAATTCGGCCGGGTTGGGCGGCACAGGACCCGAGAAGATGATATCCAGTCCTGATGCCGAGGTATCGGTGTGAATGATATCGTCGATAGAATCCGTCTTGCCCGAGAGGTAATTAGACACACCCGCTCTGGTATTGACGTCAAACACCTTGAACAAAGTACCTTTACGAATATCCAAGTCGACGATGACCGTCTTCCTCTTGGCCAAAGCAAAACTCGTAGCCAGATTCGTTGACACGAAGGTCTTACCTGATGACACCATGAATGATGTGAACATGATGACATGTGCGCCGTCCTTACGGTCTTTCATATACTCGAGGCTCGAACGTATCAAGCGGAACGCTTCAGAGAGCGAGTCACGCCCGTTCTCACGCACCATAATGGCATGATCCGAAAGGCCACTTTCAAATGGCACATCGCCCAAGAAAGGCACCGTAGAGCTCTTCTGCACATCCATTCGGTCGTGAATGGTGGTGTCGAGAAGCTTCCTCAGTAACATAATCACAGCAGGAACCGCCAAACCTATCAAAATGCCCAACATGATAGACTTCTTCTCATCGGGAGCAACAGGCTTCGAATTGGCATAAGCATAGTCAATCACCTTGGATGCAGCCTCCAACTGAGGACTTGTCAACAATAACTCCTCACGCTTGGTCAGCAACTGCAGATAAAGCTTTTCTTTGATGTTCTGCATACGACCAACCTCATTCAGTTCCAGTTGTGCTGTAGGCACAGACTGAATCTGTGCATTGGCCAAACTGCGCTCGTGCTCAGCAGCATCGATTCGGGTCTGGAGGCCTTGCAGATTGCTCTCCAACATGGCCAAAATAGAGGAACGCAATGTAACTTGAGACTCTTGCAAATTCACAGCTACAGGATTGTTAATTGTTCCGTCTGCCTTATAACTTTCCAATGTCGCTTGGTTTTCGTTGTACTTCTTTATGATTGAAGCCGCATCTCCACCAAAACCAGTAGCACCAATTGGAATAACCTGTCCAGGATTATCTTGGATAAAATTGATCAAAAACTGAACATTGGCAGCCTGACCTCTCAGTTGCTTGGCTTCTTCAGTTGATGCAGCACTGCTAGCCACATAAGTCTGGCCAAAAGACTTGGTATCAATCAGATTGTGGGAACGCTTGAAATCAACGAATACCTGCTCATAGTCCTGGATATCGTTCATCAAATATGTAATACGATCATTGATAAAGGCCTCAGAATAGTCAAGGACTCTTTGCTGGTCGTCAATGGACTCTTGATTATATACATCAATTAACGTATTCAACACATCGGCAGCACGCAACGGAGAGGTATCCTGCAACGACAATCTAAGAATGGTGTTCTTGTCACTATCACGTGCCACGCGTATCCGTGAACGATAAGACGAAGCTACCGACGATACGGAACGTCGCGATATAATTATTGGAACATTCATGTAATCCCCATAGATCCAGGTAGGAGAAACCACTACTTTACCACTAGGAATGCGCACTGTATCGTTTAGCCTCACCTTCATGGAAGGGACATTTGAGCCTATGTCTTCCAAAATCACATGCTGGTTATCGTAGGGACGAACCGTAAACGAGGCGGTTGTCTGTTCATCCATCTCTGGGAAGTTCACCTCTACAGGTGAGGATTTATACAAATCCTTGTTACGTTTAGCCACCTTGGTCTTATAGCGATACGAAGTGTTTAAGTTCAGTTGCCGCACCATGTTCTCCATATTCGTCTGCGATTTCAACACCATCATTTCATTGTTTACCGAACTGATCACCACCCCCTGTCCCATAATGGAATTAATGGCCGCGGAGCCGCGCATGCTTTCCGAGCCACCGCTGGCACCGTTCTTAATCATTACGGTAGCCGAACTGGCATAAATCCTATCCTCGTTTCTAACTTTATAATAGGAATACAAACCTCCAATGAGTGCGCACAGTAAGAACCAATGCAAGTTCCTCAAAATGAGGTATACTAAATCTTTAAACTTGAAACCGCTATTGGTGTCTTCGTCAAAAAACGCGGCTTCATTGGCGGGTTTGTTGTTTTTATTATTGCTATCCATATCTCTTATCGTTCAAGATTATGATGTCAATATTCTGCCTAAAAAATGTTTATGGCGTTTCAAATTCCTTCTTTATGCTCTTATATAACAAATATACCGAAACGAGAGAGGTTATTCCAGAAAGAATCCATTGCCAATTGGAATAGCTCTCCTGGAGGAAACGACGAGTGCCCACTTCGGTGAAGATAATATCATTCTGTTGCAGCAAATAGAACTCATCATTAAAAATCTCCGTAGAGCGCGGATCCAAATAATGGATGACCATTTTTCCGTTCACCTCGCGCATCACCCCAATGCGATCACGACGGGTATATAGGTCCAAACCGCCAGCCATAGCCAAAGCTTCCAAAAACGTGCAACGTTCTTCTGTGATATTCAACACTTTTCCTGACTCAGTCCCAAGTACAAAAACCTTAAAGTTCAAAAAACGTACCATTACATTGGGGTTACTCAGATAGCCATTGGATTTCAATTGATCCGTAATCATATCCTGCAACTGCAAACGTGTCAAGCCTGCCACATGCAGTTCACCCAAAACGGGGAACTCAATGTTGCCGTTCACATCCACTAAATAACCCATGCGGTTTTGACCGGCAGTATTACCCGCCGAACCCAACACATTGAATGGCTTTACCAATTCTTCGTTCTTGCCATCGCTCATAACATAAATGCGCAATTCATCGTATGGGGCAATCGTAGCTTCAAACCTTTCGTTCAAAGGGACGCCGTATGGAGGCATATCTCTAAGATAACGCACCTTCTTGGAGGTGACGCAAGAAGTGGTCGTCGCGGCCAAAAACGCCAACATTAAAAGCAAAAAGACTGTGGTTTTTCTCATAATATGTAGGTTTTATTCATTTTTCCAACTTGCAAAAGTACGAAGAAATTTTGGAATGGAACCCATGCAGCAAAGGAATTAGATTCATTTTTTCCAATAGGCCCCGACCAAACGTCCATACATTTTGGCAACAAACTTATTGTTTTTGGTCATCAACTTAACACGATTCCTTGCAAACTCCCTGAAATGCAACCAGTTCCATTGAACAAAGCTATCGGTCCACAAGGTGTGCGCCAAAATCAGTGCCTGCTCTGGAAAGCGACCATCCTCAATATAGTTCACGATTTGCTGCGTAGTATGAAACTTCAACCCAAAATGGCTTTCAACCACATCACGCGTGGCGAACTTCCCTCCGTCCCAGGCATAGCCAGTGTCGGTGAGATAGAAGACTTTCTCAAAATCCACCGAAAGGTATGGCTCCCCCACTAGTCCAAACTCCGAAAGACTGTGTTTCTCCCACAAAAGACGGTTATCAAACTTGGAGGTCGAACTACCATGCATGCAAGCCGACTTCACGGGATAATACCCACGAAAGTAAGAAAGATGTTCCTTAAACGATTCTATGGCTTTCTCTTCATCACCGCCTTCCACGGCCAAGTCCTCATAATGGTAGCCAATTTCATGACCAAACGCTTCGATTTGACGTATCACCTCAGGCACATTGCTTTGCTTGACGACACGGAAGAAATAGGTTGCACGAACCCCAAGCTTGTTTTCAAGCTGCGCCATTTTTAGGGCATTCCAAGCTTTTTCATCCACATCGTGACGCATCACCACGGATTTGCCCTCTATGGGAGAGACCATCATCTCCTCAAAAGTTTGGAAGTGATAGCCATTCCGAAGAAAAGCCTCCAACAAAGAGCGATAGGCTTTTAAAGTAAAGTCTCTCATGGTTTATGCTTCAAATCATACAAATCCTTACATGTAAGAAACTGGAACTTTTTGTCCTTGAAAAACGACAATTCACGTTCGTAGATGGGCAAAGCTTTCTCGCCCAAGTTCTTCACTTTCAGTTTATGGCGAATCACATCTCCCAAAAGATAGGAAATGAAATTGCTACCACGCCGTGCAATCTCTGTTGTTTCTTGGTCCTCGTCAATAAACTCATTCGGATGGGTAAGAAAGACAAACTGACGGCCATTGCAAACTGTTTCCCAAAACAGCATTCTACGCGTAAGGCGATTCACGCCAGGAGCGATCCTCATAAAAGTGCCGATATAGGGAAATCCCATCGCTGAAATAGGGGCTTCCAAGACTTCTGAATCACCTCTACGAAAGATGTTGTCAGTCTGAGTGAAATAGGCTTTTCGGGGCGCTGTTATCCAATGGAGCTTTTTTAAGGCTCCAAAAGAAAACATCATGTCCAAACGCTGGGACGAAACCGAACTGTCGACCTTAAAGCCAGTCTCCTTCATGATGAGCGGAAACTTCTTGTCGACACGAGCCGCAGGTGCACGAAACGAGACTACCTCTTCACCAATGATGTCTTCCAAAATCTGTTTTGACTGCTTCAAATGCGACAACTGCTCTTCAGGCGACAAGACATCAAAAGCCTTGCTGACCTCATGCGTCAAACCGTGCGATCCCACTTCATGTCCGCGTTCGTGTGCCATTCTTACCACATCGGGATAGAGTTGCGCGATATGACCCGTATAGAAGAAAGTGGCCTTTACACCATACTTTTCATACAAGTCGAGCAAGCGGGGCATGCCTTGGTTCAAGACATATTCTCCCGTCTTGTCACGAAGTTTGTGATTTAGGATCGATGTGGTTTCCACATCGTTGGTAATCAAACAAATCCTGTCTTTCCGCATAATTCTAAAATAGGCCCATCAAAACTGAAGCATCACTCCTCCCCAAGAATAGCCTAATCCCTGAGCTACCGAAAGCACTTTAAATCCAAGCTTTATGGCGCCTTCGTTCAATGCATCCTTCAAAGCGATTGGAATCGTGGACGAAACCGTGTTGCCCATACGCTCAAAGCAACAGTAATACTTTTCGGGTGCGATTTTCATCTTCACCCGCTGAAGGTTGGCAATGTATTTATTGGCCTGATGGTAGACATGCAAATCGATGTCATCAATGCCACAGCCATTCTCTTGCAACACTTCCTCAATCAATCCAGGAATGCGATCCAAGGTGTAGTTCAATATCTCGGTTCCGTTCATATAAAGATAATCCGAAGATTTTGGATTTCCGAAATTGTCGAATTGCAAGTCATCAAGTCGAACTCTCTGCCGAGCGGCGCCAGTCTTCACAATCAAATTCTCTGCGCCATTGCCATCAGTACCAAAACTAAAGTTACCAATCTCTGCGAAACCTTCCAATCCCACAAGCGTGGCTGCGGCACCGTCACCGAAAATAGTACGGTTGCCTTTGTCACGCGGATGGAGGTATTTTGAATAGGTCTCTGCTGTCAACAGCAACACACGCTTTGCCATACCGCTCAAAACAAGCCCCTTGGCCAACGAGAGGCTAAAAATCCAACCAGAGCACCCCAAATTCACATCAATGGCACCAATATGATTTGCCAAGCCTAAGCGCTGCTGGATCAAGCACGCTGTTGTGGGAAGGAAATAATCTGGACTTTGGGTGCAAAAAATCAAAAAATCAACCGATTCCCGTTGTATGTCATTTTCAGCAAACAACTTCTCTGCCGCGTTCACTGCGAGATCGGAGGCCGTTTCTTGCTCCGTCACTACATGTCGCTCGGCAATGCCCAGTTTCTTCATGATCTTCTCCTCGGTCCATTCCGGGAACTCCTTTGCCAATTCCGCATTGGTCAGCACTTTTTCTGGCAGGTCATAAGCCAACGCTTCGATGTATGCTTTCATCTCTATCATTCTAAAGTATAACCACCATCAATCTTCAGCTCAGTTCCGGTCACCCACGAAGACGCGTCCGACAAAAGATAAATAATCCCATTCGCCACATCTTCGGGTGCTCCGAAACGCTTGAGAGGAAACAACTTCTTCAATTCATCGATATCTTGTGTCAAAGTGTCTTGTGCCGACTGAAACAATTCGGTCATAATCATGCCAGGATGCACACAATTCACACGGATGCCTTGAGGCGCCAAATCCAATGCTGCAGCCTTAGCGAAGCCGCTCAAAGCACTTTTGGTAGCCGCATATAGGGCTTCGCCATGACGTACGCTGTCGTTGCCTGAAATCGAAGAGGTGAAAACAATAGAGGAAGGCCTATTCAGTTTCTTACGAGCCACTAGGCAACGCGTCAGCCAAATTGCGGAGAACACGTTGGTCTGCGACAGGTCATGCCAGTCGTTCTCTTTCATGAACTTAATCATGCCGATGCTCGTGACCCCTGCGTTGTGAGAAACGCCGTCAAGTTGCGGCAGACGCTCCACCATCGCTTCAACGGAATTGTGATCGGTCAAATCGGCAGCAATGACAATATGTCCCTCGCCTTCCAGCATGGCCAACGTCTGAGCAAGACGTTCTTCGTTGCGGCCATTGAGGACCAATTTGGCTCCCATCTTAGCACACTCCACTGCCACGCCACGACCGATACCAGATGAGGATCCCGTCACAAGGATAGTCTTCCCCTCCAACAAAAACTGGTTACCCATCAAAGCTTCTGGATGAAATTATAAAGATCCTCGATGGTTGTGCAGGCCAAGAGGTTAGAGCCAGTAATACGCTTTTCCATCTCAGCGTCCACCATGGTGATGACAGACAGGGCGGTAAGAGACCCCCATTCGTCCAAACCTTTGTAATCGGTGGAAGGTGTGAATTGATCGGCCGGCGTTTCGTCGAACTGCTCGGCAAAATTTTGTACAAATTGATCTAATGTCATGATTCTATAGGTTTTAAATGTTGATATTCTTTCAAATCCCAGATGGAACGCACTTCGCTTTCGGGGCACATTCGCGCCACAATTTTTTGAAGCGTGTCGTCCGTCCCGACCTCAAAATATGTGCCAACGCCATCAGCCTGCATATTGCGGACCATAGATGTCCAAAGCACGGGGTGAGTGATATGCTCTATCAAATTGGCTCTCAACTCTTCCGGGTTCGTATGAGGCTTTCCGTCCACACATTGGTAAATAGGGCAATTGGGTGCTTTGAATGTGGTCTTCTTGATGATTTCGCCCAGCTCCTCTCGTGCTTCATTCATATAAGGCGAATGGAACGATCCTCCGATACCAAGAAGAACAGCCTTCTTAGCGCCTTCCTCCTTCAGCCGTTTCAAAGTAGTGCGAATGCCCATCTTGCTTCCCGTAATCACCACCTGGCCGGGTCCATTGTAATTGGCAAAATACACGGGTTCACCCGTCTCATCCCATATTTCCTTGATACGCTTCTCTATATATTCATCTGGCAAACCAATGACGGCTCCCATTGCCGTTGGCGTTTTCTCGCAAGCTTTTTGGCCGAACAGGGCTCGGTGGTACACCAAATTGAGCCCGTCTTCAAAGCTCAAACTCCCGCTCACGACCAAAGCGGCAAACTCTCCAAGCGAATGGCCTGCCACCACATCGGGGACAACTGTCTTCTGAGTCGTGGCAGCGGCCACTTCATAGATGAAGACAGCGGGTTGGGTGTTCTTAGTCTCCATCAACTCAAGCTCTGAGCCAAAGAACATCACATCAGTGATGCGTCGGCCAAAAAAGTCATTAGCCCGTTCAAACAAAGCCTTGGCTTGAGGGAAAGCATCATACAACTCCTTACCCATACCTTCTTTTTGGCAGCCTTGGCCAGGAAATATCAAAGCAGTTTTCATTCTTCTATCAGTTTGTCCTTCATTAATGTTGAAAAATCAACTTTCTTGCGTGCCGGGTTACCTATCACTATAGTACAAGTATCCACCTTTTTGTCCACCACGGATCCGGCTGAAACGATGGCATACTCTCCAACCTCAGCGCCACAGAGTACCGCGCTCTTCACTCCAATCCAAGCTCCCTTTCGGATGACCACAGGAGCCACCTTGGGTTCAATGACGCCTTCGAAATGGGGATAAGGATTCATGTGTGCTATCACCGTCACCTCACCGGCCAACGAGACATTGTCTTCGATGTAAACATATTCAGGATAGGCGTTGTCAATGACGCAATGCATTCCCAAATACACATTTTTTCCAATATGGACGCCTCTCCAACGGTTCATCTTAACCCGCCATCCGTTGAGTGGACAAAAATAAGACAATCGCGCCAAAATGATGTTCTTTATTTTTCGGAAGGCGAAATGTAGAGGGCTCATGTTACGTCTGGCGCCAGCGCTTTTTACAGCTTCGCCTAGTTTTTTGTCACCCCCATAGAATGGAATCGTCCTAGGTTCTTGAATTTCAAATTGCATATCTTTCTCAGCTTTTCTTTTTCTTACTTAAAATCCCACTGTTTCTCAGGATGATTTCGCATCGTTTCCCTGCTCTCTGGATAGTTTTCAATAAACCATGTGAAGAAAGCCGTCACATCAATCTTTTCAGCCAACATATTTTGTCGACGTTGCTGGAAAGTTTCTCTCAGATCAGGAATGGAAAGCAAGGCATCCACTTTGTCGTAAAGCCTTTGTGGTTCCGAAGGAGGGATGGCAAAAGTCAATTCATATTTGTGCTCCAACTCTTCAAGTACGCCAATCTTACCCGCGAAGTCATTGAATCGCAAGCTAGGTGTACCCAGCATGGCTGCCTCCACTGCCATACTTTGGCTATCACCTATATACAAGTTAGCAAATGCCAATATATGGTGCATATCTGCCGGATTGATGTGCAAACGATATTTCTCGAACTGAGGCTCCAATGGGCGTTCAGAAGTAATGTACACATCACCATAAGGAAGCAGTTGGTCGACAAGATGCTGTGCTATCTCAGTATTGATGCCATGAGCATGAGTTGCAATGTCGTGATAGGCTTTCAATTGTGCAAATCGGAGTAGAAAATACGGCCGATCTGCTGGAAAATACTTCTCCACAACAACCTTATCAGGGGAAAAACGGTTGGGGTGAAGATAGGCCAACTTATGGTATCCGTGATACTTTACCGACTTGGGTTCCAATGAACCATTGTCGCACGACACAGGGGATAATATCGTCTGAATAAAAGGCCCCGCCATTTTACGGAACAACGGCACAACATGCATATCGTCTTCACCAAAATTGATTCTATTTTTACGTAAGAGCCAACCCACTTGGGCAATCTCAACAGACGATCCCACCAAGAGGTCTATCTTCTTCTTTCTGACAAATTTCAAGATTCGCCATTCCCTGGCTAGTAAATCAGCGAACATGCTCAACTTACTACCCCTATGCTCCTCTTTTAGGATATTATAATACTCTAATCCGGAATCCTTCAGGAGATCCTCAAGGACATCTTTCGTTTTAATCAAAACGAGACAATGATGGCCTCGACGCTCCAACTCTACAATCGGATTCTTGAACAGATGGAATTGGGCCGGATGGGCTATATGGAATAATATATTCATGGCAGTTTCACTAATGCAGTTCCTTCAATCAATGTTTTCCCTGATTCATCGTGACAATAGGTATCCAACAACACCCTGCGCTTTTCTGGGTAAAGTTCTTTTACACAAACAACAGCTGTAATCTCTTGATCCAAATAGACAGGGTTTCGGAAATTCAGCATCTGGTTAAGATATATCGAACCTTCACCAGGAAACCTCGCTCCTATGATGGCACTAAAAAGGGAGCCCGTCAAAAAGCCAGGAACTATCAATCTGCCAAACATCGATTTTTTGGCATATTCAGCATCCAAATGAATGGGGTTGGTATCGTATGACAATGCAGCAAACTGGCTTACTTCTTCCTTCGAAAAAGCCCGCTTCATTTCGTACGACATGCCAATTTTCAAATCTTCAAATCTCATCAGATTCCGTATTTTTCCTTACGATACTCCATAATTGCCTGAAATTCCTCTTCGGTGTAATTGTTCCTCAGCTTGTCAGAGAAATCCTTGACCACCTTAGCAGGAGTTCCGGCAACCATCACCATGGGCGGGACATCCTTGTTGACCAAACTGCCCGCTGCAACAATGGCACCTTCTCCTATTTCCACACCAGGCAACAAAGTAACGCCGACCGCCACCCAGGCGTTCTTTCTTATGATAACGGGGGCTACATAGGAATCACTAACACACTGGTGGTATTTCAAAGGCTTGTTATGTGCCACCACGTCAATACTTCCCGCCAACGACACTCCGTCTTCCACCACAACAAAATAAGGAAAGGGCAAATCCATATTCACATAAGTGCCAATATGGACATTCTTACCTATTTTCACGCCACGCCAACGCTGCATGGTCACACGAGCCTTGTTCCAAGGGAAAGTCTGCGCCCATGTATTCAGGCAGTGGTCCTTGAGTCTGACAAAGCCAAACACCAACGCCGATTTATAGCCATGTTCTTTTGCAGAAAGCCGAATAGTTTTCCATAAGCCATTGGCTTCATAATTGGGAACAGGTTGTTTCTTTAATTCCAAATATGCTTTCATTCTATTTACTTAACACGATTATAGATAGTCAATAGTTCTTCTGCCACTTGACGGTTGTCAAGTCCGTCGGCAACAATTTTTTCTCTCCCCTTTGTTTTTCCTTCAAATAGCAGTGCTTTACGAAGCAAATCCGCCAATTCATTGGACTCGCGAGTCTTTGCTACGTAGCAACCATCAACCCCTTCGACACGCTCTTTCACATCACCAACATCCACACTCACTATCGGGCAGCCGCAGGCCAAGGTTTCCTTAATGACTTGAGGTGAGCCTTCAGAAAATGATGTCATTATTAAGGCATCGGCAGCACACATGAGCAATGTCACTTCTTCGCGAGTGTAGCCCTTCAGTTCCAACAATGTTACTCTGTCATCGTGCAGGTTCTCTATGGCCTGTTGCGCCAACGGCGCATTTTTAACTCGATTATCAAAAGCTCCAGCGAAAAGGACATACTTCTTATCATGGGTTAAATGCATTTGTTGCCTTGCTTCAGTTTTTCCCGTCAGTTGAAGTTCTGACAAATCAATGCCACAAGGCAAAAGCGAATAGTTTTTCTTAAGTTGGGCCTTCCCCAAGGTTTGTCGCGACACAAAGAAATTCCACGCCGAAAGACGCATTGCCATTTTGGAAAACCTTAATGCTTTCTTGTCGTTGATGTCAGAGCCGTGATAGGTAGTCACCACAGGATTGCGTCTTTGCATATTGGCGCACAGACCAGAAAGGCCATAATGCGCATGAATGATGTCAGGTTGAAACGCCTTGATTTCATTCTTCAACAGCGGCAAGTTTCTTGTGTAACCACCAATGCCTTTGCCTTGCAGACCAAAAAAACGAATCACACAGCCTTGCGCTTCAAGCGCTCTCGCCTGCTCCTCAATGAATGGAGCAAAACGTCCTTTGTTATATGATGCGACGACTAAAACCCTCATTATGCCATGCCTCTACCTGCTAGTTTAAAATAGGCCCAGCCAAAGACCATTGCAAAAACAGCAACCAGCCAAATTCCATACCATCGCTTATGTTTGTTTTTCATCAAACTTATTCCGTATGCAGCAAACATCAGTTCAAAAGCCAATATTGGGAAATGGAATCGCTCCGATTGGGCAAAATTACTAAACACCAGCACCACCAAATAACCACAAGTCAATGCTATGGGAAGCACGCGCTTTCGCCACTCGCCACTTAACAACATGGAAACCAAGGCAAAAATCACGAAACCCGACAAGACATTCTTGACAAAATTAGCCCCATTCATCATCATTTGATTCTCTTGGTTTTCAATTTCTACCATAGACGAGAAAGGAATGGTAAAAATGGCTGGGGCAAACAAGGTAGCCGTGGCATACTGCGCGAATTGATTACCACCTCGACGCTGGGAACGAGATACCATGCCAGTCTCTTGATTCGTGGCTCTTCCTTCCCACAACTGTTGCGTCTCCTGAACAATCTCCACACCCACGGTTAAGAACATCCAGACTGCAAATACTGATGTGTACATGATTTTCTTCCAAACTTGTAGCTGCTTCGAATTTGTAAAAATCAATCCTGCAGCCAAGGATGCAAACATGACGGCGCCCAAAGCAGTACGGAATGTAAACATTAGCAATATGCACAATGCAGGAATAATAACACCTACCACTTTGATTTTAGGAGAATGTAACACTGCATCAGCCCGTTCGGCAAAAAGAGTCACCAAAAAAGCCATCTCGGTTTCCTTCAAAGTAATGCCGCAATACAACCACATATTGGGCATAAGCATACAAAAAACACCTGTCATACGACCCACCGCATCCCCAAAGTTACGCTTTGCCAAGTTATACATCAACACACACGAGAAGGCGCTAAAAAAACACTTTACAATACGAGCGGGCAACACATGCGTACCCAACAACAAATATTCAAACCCCAAAAACCACGGATAACCCGAATCAGAAATGGCAGCATATTTCATTTCGTCTCTCATGGCATCAAAGCCATTGTTCCGCCAAATTTCTCCGTACAATTGATACATTAACTCGTCTGCAGCATGAAAAGCATAGGGTTCTCCCGTCATACTCATATAATACAAATAAATGAAAATAACATATACCACACGTATTAAAAGAGCCGCAATAAACAATCTCTTGGAAAAAGTTTTCGAAGTAAAACGCTGCCATCCCATCGTCAACTTGTTACCAAACACGAAGAAAACCAACACGGCAACAACACCAAACAACATAAACTGAAAGGGCATTGCATGTTGATAGAATACAATGCTTACCAAAGCAAGCGTAGCAAGATAACAATAAATGGCTCTTGAAGAGAAATATTTTGGGAAATAATCCAGCATAATTAAACTCTTTTATCCAAACAATTTTCGTTTCGTTTTAATCAATCTAGTCATCAACTTGGGACCCACCATTTTTCCCACTTTGTATTTCCAACCCTTTTCATGATGCGCCCATGAATCTAAGCCCCGATGTTCACAATAGGTGTTCTCCGTTCTAAAATACTCACCCGTGGTTTGTCGCGGACAGAAATACTCCACAGGGAAAATATGCAAATCCTTATAATCCTGCTCCTTTCCATTCTGAACCAGCCCAAGTTCCCGCATTTTTGCCGTAATGAACTTCACATTTGTCGTAAGATCCAACGCTCCATCTTCATTGACAAAATGGCGACCCTGATAATGGCCGAGTTGCTCTTTTACCCAAATACCATGAGCTTCGCTGGCAATCACGCCCATCATCACCGGCAAGTATTTACTTCCTTCGAACCCGGCAAAAGCATGGTATTGCATCAAATCATCAAAAGGCTTATATACTTCAAAATCCACATCCATATATAAACCTCCTTCCTGTTCCAAAGCCCACAACCGCACATAATCGCTTACGAACGCGTATTTGCCAACCTCATAAGCCTCTTTGGTATATGTAACACTATTGATGTCAAAGTTGTCCTCGCTCCAAAGACGATACTCCCAATCGGGCATAAACTCATGCCAACTGGCAATACAATCCTTGGCCAATTGCGGCATTTCTCCACGGCCAAACCAGCAATAGTGTATTCTCTTAGGAATCATGGCACCATTTTATTTCACAAAAGTCACTCCAAATCTCTTACACGCTTCTAACAACTCTTCTCGTTCTTTATTGCCAAACGATGGGTTCCTGAGCGTGTATTTTTCATCAAACATATTATCAGGCTTCATCATCAACCTGTTTTTCTCCAAGAAGGTTTCCATAGACTTCACGACACGAGCTGGATTCCCTATGGCAACCGAACCATCGGGAATATCTTTCGAGACAACACTTCCCGCACCGACCACGACATTATTGCCGATGGTAACTCCAGGCAAGATGATTGAACCTGCACCCACAAAAACATTGTTGCCTATCTTCGTGTTGGCAACACGAGTGTGGTCCAAAAACACTTTCGTGCTGGCATCATGAGCCAACACGTGAACATTCGGAGCCAAGGTAACATTGTCTCCTATGGTAATGTGCCAACAATGAGAAGGATCTATGATGGCACCACCCATCTTGACAAAATCCTTTCCGACAACCAAGCCTCGTTTCACTAGTTTGTTCACATCCTGCTCTCCTCTCAACCACGCGATAATTCTTTTCAATAGTTTTTTCATTTTATTTTTTGTTTTAACCACGAAGCAAATGTATGGATTTTGTCGTTCAACCAGACTATTGCAAATGGCGCTTTATAATAAAACTTATACTTTCGGTCCACATTGGAGAAATCAACTTTAGCGATTTCTTGCTCAACACGCTGAGCATAAGTATTATCCATCCTAAACCTCAGCAGCGAATACACCCTCAAACGATCCAACAATATCTTTAAGTCCAGATTGGTCTTCTCAACTTCTTCAAACTGGTCAAAATGAAAAGTCATAAAAGAATCCGGCTCATATCCCCTGTGTTTTACTCCTTTGCTCGTCGCTTCCACGTCCTGATTGTAAAAGGCCAAAGGACAGTTTAATAAAGCCACTTTATATTTTAAAGCAATTTTTATCCAAAGAAGAAAATCCTCCCCCAATTTAATACCTTCGGGGAAGCCTCTCATTTCATCAAAAACAGGCCGAGGAATCGCCACGGAAATTGAAGTTAGCGGCATTGCCAATGTTTTCGCATATACTTGGCAATAGTTGATATAGCCTTTAACAAAATCCGGACCCACGCCTATTGGAGCCATGCGGGTCTTGTGTTTTGTCTCATTAACAATTGTATAACCAGTCCCATAAATACCCGCATCAGGAAACTCGGCAATCATCTTCAACATCTCTTCTAAAAAATGCACATCCCACCAGTCATCAGCATCCAAAAAACAAAGGTATTCTCCACGAGATAGCGCCACAGCATTATTACGAGCCACGCTAACTCCACCATTCTTTTGTCGGTATAAATGGCAATTGGAATGTCCCTCTATTGTCTTCAATGCCACCTCATACGAATCGTCACTACTCCCATCATCCATCACAATCAACTCATAATCAGAAATGCTCTGCGACAGCACACTATGAATGGCTTTCGCCACGTATGGAGCCTTGTTGTAGAGCGGAATGATGACGGAGAACTTCATGATTGGCTTATTTTCCAAAC
>JAEEGK010007823.1_pt1 | contig 25427 bp, 21 predicted proteins | sample 8958771 | NCBI WGS metagenome assembly JAEEGK01 (sample SAMN16246547, study PRJNA631951) | gut metagenome | biome: gut microbiome; feature: rumen; material: SC-attached | host: Bos | place: Iran: Karaj | collected 2018-10
TTTGTTTTTTTTCTAAATATTTTTTAGATAATGTGAAAAAAATATTTTCAATACTACTATAATCTTTAGCAGAAATTTCAAAAAATAAAGAATTATTATCTTCAGCTAATTTTCTTCAATTTAACTTTTCTTTCTTCATATAAATCATTTTTATTCCCAACAATTCCTAATATAATATCTTCTTTATTTTTAACTTCATAAATTGCATTAATATAATGTATTAAATATTCAAAAGAATATCTATCTATTATTTCATAAATTAATATAAAAACATCTGTGTATTTCAAATAATTTTGAGTTATTTGAAAATATCTTTCTGGTCCTGCAGTGTCCCAAATTATTAATTTTAATGTTTTTTCATTTAATTTAATTGTTGTTTTTTTAAAATCAATACCAATGGTAGGATAAGTAATCTTAATATATTTCTTTTCAATATAATGGTTTAAAATTTGGGTTTTTCCAACCATTGAATATCCTAATAATATGAATTTCAAAGAAATTTCCATTATTTTATAAATTTTGATTTTTATTTTTTTATTTTTTAAAAATAACATTAAATTCATAGAGTTATAAAGTTTGGAAATATTTTCAAAATAATAAAAAATAATTAAGCAACAGTAATTTGTTAAATAAATTAATATTGTTTCCAATGAATATATTTAATATTTATGATTATCATAAATGATTAATTAGAATTCAAAAAATATTTTCCAAACTTTAATCAAAAACTTTTAAATTATAATTTTTTTTTCAAAAAAAAACTGAACTCAAAACCAATTAAAATAAATTTTTCAAAAGAAATTTCATTTCTAAAAGAAAAAACCTTTAAATAAAATGTAAAACCAAAAAAAACCTAAAAACCAAAAAATAAAAAATTGTTATTTTAATTAAAAATTTCCATTACTAATTTCAATAATAGGATCACCAGGAGGGATTTTTTTATGTTGATAAAACTCAACAATTTGTTTGGGAATTTCTTCAAGAACTTCTTCAGCTAATTTTCTTCCATCATTCATATATTTATTAAAAGGTACAAATTGAACAATATCTCTATCGGCTTTTCTTCCATTATCATCAACTAAAATTTCATCATCAGCATCTAAAATATTCATATTAGTAAAATCAGCATATCCAATTCCAATAATAATGATACTTATAGGGAGAAATGAAGCATCAACAATAACATTTATTGTTTCATTCATATCATTAATAACGCCATCTGTTAATATCATTAATATATTATAATTATTATAATTACCTTTTTGTATATCTTCACTTACTTTCATATTTAAATTCCTTATTAAAGGAGAAAAATATGTAGGTCCATATAAAGTAATAAAAGGTAAATTATTTCTATATGTTAATAATATATTATCAATTGAATTTATTTCTGGATTGTCAATATTAAAATTTAAAGGAAAACAATGATTAGCTGTATTTTCATTTGGTAATTTTGCTCCATAACCATAAACAGGAAATAATTGATCATAATCATAATAAGCTACAATTTCACCACAATATTTAATTGCTGTTTCATAACTATTCATTATATTATTTCCTATAAAATGTAAACTTGAAGGATCATTATAATTCTTATTTGATGATGTAAAATCTATTCCTATTGTTAAATTTATTTGAACTCCTCCTCTTAAATAATCTAAAAAAGAATATTCTTTTTCATTTTTTATTCTTAAGGTAAAATTTCCTTTTGGAAAAGGTAAATTTATTTCTTTATTATATATTTCTGATAATGGACTTATTTTTTCAACTAATTTTTTCTGAGAGAAATTTTCAAAAAATTCAATTGAAATTAAATTATTATCATAATTTCCATTAGGTGATAAAATTATTGTTGGAATTGATAAACTTTTAAAAGTAATATTATTTAAATTTTGTATTATTTCACTTCTATAAATAGCCTCAGATTTTGGATTATTTTGATTACCTAAATATTTAATTAAATATGATATTGCCATTCCATTAAAATTTCCATTTCCATTTATTTCAAATGTACTTTTCATATTATTATTTTGTAAATTAATTCCACTTATTTCAATTATTGAATTATCTAATAAATTCTTTTTTAATTTCTGTCCTCTACTTCCTATAATATTTCCTAAATTTGTTTCTAAATTTTCCAATAAAATATTGTTTTTATATATTTGAATTAATAAAGGTTGTTGTTTTTCAAAGAAATAATCTATTAAAAAAAATTGATCAAATAATATTACATTATTGTTATTTTTTGTCTTTTTTTCTGTTTTAATTGGAGATAAAGATTTTAATTTTTTAGAATCTTCATATAAGATTAATGAACAGTATCTTTCTTCATTATCATTTATATTTAATATGGAAATTGATAATTTCACTTTTTGAGTCATTTCATTTTCTGATTCATTGTTAAAAAGAGGATTTAAAGCTTTAAAAAAAAATATTTGATCATAATTTAAAGCATCCCTATTACATTGATTCCCCATTTTTTTATAATTTATAATTTTCTATTATTTTATATTTTTTTTTAATTGATTTTTTAAACTATTATTTATTAATTATTAATAACACAAAGAAAATTTTAAAATGAATTTTGAAATTGAAATAATAGTTCAATTTAATGATGAAAAATTTAAAGGAAAATTAATTAAAGACTATAAAGAATTTTTAAATAAATGTTGTAAAGAATTTAGCTTATCAAACGAAGAAATAAAAACTTTTAAATTATTTGTTTTAGATTACGGAGATGAAATATCAATAGAACATGAATCGGATTTTAAAGAAAATTTAGATCCTGATGATAATAATCAAATAACATATATTCTTAAAGGAAATAGAATTGAAAAAAAACCCGAAATTAAAGAAGAACAAAAAAAACCCGAAATTAAAGAAGAACAAAAAAAACCCGAAATTAAAGAAGAACATTTATTAGAAAAAATAAATAAAATGTTAAATGAAAATTATGAAAAAAATCAAAAAGATTTAAAAGAATATATAAAAAATACATTTATTAATTTCAATAATTCAAAAGAAAAATATTATGAATGTTTTTTTTTGGACGGAAATTATACTTTAAATTCATATTATAATGATTTAAAAAAAGAAAAAAATTTTAATTTTAATATTTCTATTTTAAATAAAGGAAATTTAAATTGGCCAAAAAATTCTTTTATAATTGGAAATTCAGAAAACAATATTTTAAGCTTTAAAAAAGTAATAAATCCAGAAAATGAAATTTTACCAGAACAAAAAATTGAAATCAATATTTCTATTAATTTAGAAAAAATAAAAAATGAAAATATTAAAATTATTTTACCTTTAAAATTCAGTTTTCAAAATGAATTAATTCAAATAAAACAAAATACTTTTAAATTTATTTTAATAATAAAAAAATCAATAGAAGAAGAAATAAATAAATTAAAAGATATAAATCAAAAAAATCCAAAAATTTTATCTAATCAAGTTCCAGAAGAATTAATTCAAGCATTTGGAAATAATATTGAAACTTTTATTGAAAAATTTCCTGAAAATTTAAATCTTTCTTTAACAAAGTATCAAGAGAAAAAAAATGAAGGAAAAAAAAATATAAAAAAAAATTAAAATATTTTTCTCATAGAAAAAAAAATTCATTATCAAAATATAATTAAAGTATTAAACATATTATTTTACTAATAGACTTTTCTTAAATGTGAAATAAAAAAAAATTATTAATTATAAAAAATATTTATTTAAATTTAAATAACAATATGTTTAATTTAAATATTTAAAGATTTTTTAATTAAAATTTCAAATTTTTATTTATTATTTATAATTTATTTTCATAAGAAATAAAGTGCAAAATTAAATATTATTTTCTTGATTATTTTCTTCTAAAATTATATTATTATTATTAATATTTTCAATTGAATCTATCATTGAATTTTTATTTAAATTTTGATCTGAAGTAATACTATTATTAAAAGTGAAAAAATCATTTTCATCACGTTGAGGAAAAATATTATTTTTGAATTCATTATTTTCATAATTGTCTAAATTATTTTCTTTTTCATATTTATTATATTTTAAAGGAATATATTCAAACTTTTCTAAATTATATAAATCTGAATTTGATTTCTTTTGATTTGCTTTTATATTTTTATTATCTATATTATTTCTTATTTTTGATAAATTATTATTTTTTTTAGGAATCATTTGTTTAAATTTAAAACCTTTAATATTATTATTATTATTTTTATTATTAATGCTTTTATTTTTCTCATTTTTTTTTCCTTTACTTTCTTGTAAATTTTTAATTGTATTTTTTACATCATTTTGAAAAAGATTTTTTATTTGTTCTTTCAATTGTTCATTTTCAAAATTTAATTTATTCAATTCAACAATTTGAATATTTAAATTAAAATTATCTTTTTTTATTTTTTCATTTTCTTCAATTAATTCTTTAATTCTTAAATTCATTTTATTATTTTCATTTTTTAAATTTTTAATAATAACTTCATAACTTTCTTTTTCAATAATATTTTGTTCAATATGTTTTTTTTTTTCTTTTTCAATAATTTCAAAATTTGAATTTAATAAATTTATTTTTTTATTATTTTCTTCTCTTTCTTTTTCTAAAATTTCACTAACTTGAATAAAATTAATTTTTAATTGTTCATTTTCATTAATTAAATTCCTTAATTTTAAATGAAGACTATTTAAATATTCACTCGCACTTTTTGAATTTAATTTATCTATTGGATTATTTTTTAATAAAGTATTATTTAAATCTTCATAAGTTAAAATATTATTTTGATTAATTGATTTTGAAAAATTTATTTTTGATATTATATTATTATTTGAAAATTCATTTGTTTCATTTATTCCAATAAAAGAATTATGAAATGACATTTTTTTTTAGATTTTAATTTAGAAAAAATGATTTTTAAATTTTTTTGATATTTTATTATTTTTTTTTTTAATTAATATTTAATTAACCCTTTAGATTTTTTTAGAAATAAAAATTAAAATTTCAAAAAGTTTTGTTTAACTTTTTTTAAAATTGTAAAAATAGATAACATTAAAAAAAATTATATTTTATATAGAATTATTTTTGTTGTGGGGTTAAATAAATTTATTATTCTTTTTTAATTTACCAATTTATAATTATTTTTTTTATAAAATTAAATTATTAAATTCTTTATTTAATTATTTATTATATAATAAATTATTAAAGAAATGAATTTCTTTTTCTAAAAATGAAAAAATACTAAATTCTTTTATATTAAATATTATATAATAATATAATTGAAAAATATTTTTAGTATATTTACAATAAATAAAAAAAAGCATTTTCAACAAACTGTTTTATTTTTTTTTCTTTTGAATTCTTTTAATTTCCTTATTTTTTCACAAATATCAATTTTATTATTATTATCATTATTAGAATCTATAATTTTTTTTTTATCGATTTGAATTAATTTAGTTAAATATTTCATTTTTTCAAAATTATCATCTAAAGATTCTTTAAATTTATCAAATTCATTAATATTTTTATTTCTTGAAACAATAATATTAAAATCTCCAAAATTAATTTTATATTTAATTGATTTAATGAGATATTTTTTTTAATTTCCATAGTTTTATTTCTTATTTTATTTCTATGTTTAATTATTTCACAAATAAAAGGTTGATTTGTATTTTTTAATATTTCAATTAATTTATTATCATATTTTACATTTTCATATCTTAATTTATGAAAATAATTTTCTCTTGATAATTTATCTTCTAAAGTTTCTTTCATTAAATTTAATTCTTTATAATTAAAATTCTTTGAAAAACTTCTTGATTTTTTATTATAATTGTTCATTGATTTATTTATATTTTTACTAATTTCTTCTGAAGATGAAATAATATTATCTAAAATTTCTTGAAATTTTTTTTTGTTTTTATTATTATTTCTTTCTAAAGAAAAACTTAATTTATTTACATTTGGTAATGTCATAAAAATTTCATTCTTATGATTTGTATTATTATTATTAAAACTATTTTTATTAAAACTTAAATAAGAATTTTGAATTAAAGGTTTTTTAACTGAATATTCAGGAATTAATAATTTTTTTTGACTATTAGAAACAGAAATAATATTAATTTGATTTCTTTTATTTTTATTGTTATTAAAATTATTTAATTCAGCATTTGCAATAGCATTTTTTAAATTAAAAGAATTTAAAATAATATTAGAATTATTCTTAGGAGAAGAAGTATAATTTAAACTTGAATTTCTAAAAGAAGATTTTGACATTCTAAAAGAAGAAATATTATTATTTGAATTTAAAGAACTACTATTAACAGAAGTTGTGATTGTTTTATTAATTACATTATTATTATGTTTTTTCTCATTTAATGATTCATTCAAATTAAAAATATTATTCTTATTAATATTATTATTGATTTTGTTATTATTATTATTTATTAATTCATCTATTTCTGAAATTTTAGAAGAAGATAAATGAAAAAAACTTGATGCTTCATTTTTATTTTTTTTTTCTTTTGAATAAAAGTTATTAGTATTATTTTTTTCTGAACTTGAAGAAGAAAAATGACTTGTTGTTAAAGATAATGTTTTTCTAGAATTTGAATTAGAATTTATATTATTATTTTCATTATTTATAATATTATTATTTGAAATATTTTCTTCTCCATTTATAATTTTTTTTGAATTTTCATTTAATTTTATTTGATTTATAGCTTTAATTAATTCAGATGAAGAAACTGTTAAATTTCTTTTTCTTTGATTTTTTAATAATATTAGTTTTTTATTTGTGGATTTTTGATTTGAATTTTTATTTGAATTTATTAAAAAATTTTTCCTTTTAAAGTCGTTAAAATTTTTTTTTGAATTTTCTTGATAATTTTGAAAAGTGTTTTTGTTAAAATTTTTATCATTTGATTTCATTAAACTTTGATTGTTTTCATTATCATAATTAATACTTTTAATATTTTTTAATAAATTAGATAAATCTTCTTCTTTTTTATTTTTCAAACTTGATTTTCTTTCATTTTTTTTAGAATTATTAATCAAATTTTTTATACAATTATTTTCAATTTTCATTTTTGAATTAATCAAAAATTGAATATTCTCTTTTTTATCTTTAATAAACCTTTGAAAATTATTTCTTGAATAATAGTCGTTAGAAAAACAATCACAAATCATTTTAAATGTAATAACCTAAATCAAGAAAATATTTAAATTTATATAATTAATAAAAAAAATATGAAAAATAATTAATAAAAATAAAAAAGAAAAAAATATAAATTAAAAAACAATTTAACTTTCATTTAAAGTTAAAATATAAAAATATTTCTCTTCGAAATATTTAATACAATTAATATTAAAAATCAAAATAAATTCAATTTCTTTTTCATTATTATCATTATAAATACACATCCATTTAGTTTTATCAGACATATTTTTTCCAAAAGAAGTAAAATTGTTAACATTATAAACTTCATTAACTGAATCATTTTTTAAATATAAATTAAATATTTTAGAATCTTTTTCTTCTCTATTAAAATAAGCTTCAAATCTTTCTTTTTTTCCATTTATTTCTTTATAACAAGGAAAACTTTCATTTAATTGATAAATTATATCATCTTTTTGTTTTATATCTTCTTCAACTTGTTTTATATTTTCTTCAGTAAATTCTTTTTCTTGTTGTTTTTTTTTTATTTTTTTTTCATAATCTAATATTTCTTCATTGTTTTTTACTATTAATTTTTTCACTTCATCTAAAACATTATCTTGTTTAATTTCTTCTTTTTTTTTTTCTTTTTCTTCTTTCATATTTAATATTTTTTTATTTATATTTTCTAACCATAATTTTAATTCTTTATTTTGATTTTCTAAAGATGATATTTTATCCTTTATTTTCTTAAAAGAATCTTTTTGGCCATTTAAAATTTTCATAAATTGATTTTCTTGTTCTATATTTAATTCTTTTTGTTTAATTACTTTATCAGATAAATTTTCATATTCTTGTTTAACATAATTAAACTCATCTATTAAATTTTCAATTTTTTGAGAATTTTCTACATTTTTTGAAAAGAAATTTCCTATAAATCCTGTTAATTTATTTGAATATATATTCTCATTTTTTTCATTTTCAACTAATGTTATTTTTGAATGTATATCTTCTATTAATTTCTGTAAATCATTTATTTGATATTCTTTTTCATTTGTTAATTCTTCATAATCTTTTAATGTTTGTAAAATATTTTTATTTTTTACTTTTTCCTTTTCAAATGCTTCTGAAATTATAGATAATTTTTTCTGAACTTCTCTTAATTCTTTACTATCATATTCATCCATTTTTTTCCAATATAAAAATGTATTGACTCAAAAAAATTTAAAAATAATTCTTCTTTCAATAAAAAATACAAAAAAAAAAAATAAAATATCAAAAAAAAAAAATATCAAAATAATCGAAAAAAAAGTTATCTAAAAAATGAAAGGAGTATATTTATTTTTCACATTTATATCATTCATATTAACAATAATAAACTTTGCATTAGCATATTCCTTAAAATACAAATCTCTAAATTTATATAAAATAACAAAATTAGATTCTCAAAGGCAATTTGAATATTTATCAGAAGTATTAATAGTATCAAATTTAAAACTTCATATAACTGCATTTGCCTATGACATAATATATATATTATTATTTATTTTTTTAAGTAAATGTATTTTTAATGAAAATCAGAATGATCAAAATATGGAAAACATAAGAATAAAAGCAATGAAAGAAAATGAAGTAAGTAATTTATTTATTGAATTTTTTTCCTTATTTTTTATTAAAGGAATTGCACTTGGATTTGGTTTTTTTTATTCTTTTGAAATTATAATTGAAATTAAAAAAATAATAAAAGATTTATCTACTCCAAAAAGTGAAGATCAATTAAATATATTACAAAGTATTTTATTATATTGCACATTAATGAAATGGATTAATTTATTTACTATGTTTTATTTAATTTGGCTTTATACTTTAAGATTTATTGAAAGTTGTTGTTATAGTGAAGATACTCAAATTGTTTTAATTAGAAATGATTCTAATTATAGAGATTCTTTAAATGAAAGGACTACTAGAGATAGTAGTTTAAATATGATTCATAGTATTAATAGTGATGTTAATGATTCTGGAATGAATGAATAAATTTCTTTTTTTGAGAAATAGGTTTTTTTTTTTGATGTTTTTGATTTATTTTATTTTTGTTTTTTAATTTATTTTTTGTTTTTTTTATTTATAATAATATATAAGAATATGCTTTTGAATTATTTTATGATTGTTTTTTTTTTCTTATTATTCTAATGAATTTATATCGATGAAAGTTTCATTATTTTTGGGTTCAATTTTTTCTAATACATTATTAATTTTATCATTTTGAATATTATTATTATTAATATTTATATTATTATGAATGTTATTTATTTCATTAATATTTCCTTGATTATTATTATCATATATATTTTCATTATTTCCACGATTCATTTCAAATATATCAAAAGGAGTTGGCGTTTCTATTTTTTGATTTTTTTCTATATTATTATTATTTTCATTTTTATTTTCATTGTTATTATCTTTTTCATCAATATTTTTTTCATTATTCAATGAAAAATTATTATTATTAATATTTCTTTCATTATTTGAAGGAATATCATTAATATTATTAATATTTAAATCATTCAAATAATTGTTGTTATATTTTTCACTAATATTTTTAAAAGAATCATCTTTATATTTATGTCCGATAAAAATAGGTAAAATTAATTTAGGTTTTGAACCCGAAAAAGTAGCACTTTCATAAGCAATATAAATTTCAATAAAATATTCACATTTCAAATTTTCAAGAGATACAGAAGGTAAATTTAAACTAATTTGTCCATAATTTTTATTTAAATCATTGTTTTTTAAAATTAATTCATAATTAAATAAAGAAGTTTCACCAGGTTTAACATTAATATAAATTTCTTTATTGATAATAATACAAGTATGATATAAATTATTTCCAAAATAATTATATTTATAAAAAATAATATTTCTAATTAATTTAATATTAATATAATTAACTTCCATTCCTCCTAAAGTATTATCAATAGTAATTTTTAAAGGAATATTTTCATCATAAATAAAATAATTTTTAGGATAAAAAGCAGATAAATTTATTGTTCCTTGAAAAGATAATCCCCATTTATAAATTTCATTTTCTTTAGAAAAAAACAAATCTTTTCCTAATTTTTGAGAATATGATAATATTATTATTGTTTTTTCTGATTTAGGATTAAAATTTATTTTAGTTCCATAAGGTATATCTAATTCTATTATTATATAATAATGATTATATCCTTTTCCAGAATTAAAATTAAAAGAAAATGAAGGTTGAATAAAATCAGGAATTATAAAATTAAAAGGAAAAATATATTCTCCTGGTTCTAAAGTGACTAAAGATTTATTTATATTTAAATATTGTTTTAAATTTAAAAATATTTGAATCATTATATTATCTGAATTCTTTTTTACTGTATGAGAATTTTTCCCTTTTTGAATTCTTTCTATATATCCTTCTTCATTTTTTAATTTTATTATTATATCATTTATATTTATTTTTTCTGGAATTTTACATTTTATTGTTCCTGATATTTTATCTCCTGGATATAATACTTCTTTTTCTAATAATATTTCAATATTTTCATTAATATTTTTTCCATTTTCTAACCCCATTATTTTATTAATATTTAATTTTGTTATAAATTGTTTATTTTAAACATTTTAAAAAACTAGAAAAAAATAATTTAATTATTTTTTATTCTTAGAAAATTATATTTAACATACAAAGAAAAAAAATCATACAATAACAAATGTCAAATCAACAATTTGAAAATGAAGATAAAGAAAATGATAAAAATAAAATGAATGTAGAAACAAGTCAAAAGCAAAAATCCGAGAAATTAAAAAAAGAAATAGAAAAATTAGAAGAAATTGGAAAAAAAGGAAAATTGATTAAAGTTATTAAAATATCAATAGAATTTTATGATTATATAAAAACAATGTTAAATGAATATACATTCAGAATATTATCATATATAATAAAAGGTTTTATTCTTTCTTTAACAAAAGATTATAATAATTTAATAAGAGAAAACAATAAATTTTTAGAAGAAAAAATTTTCAAAATAAATTTAACTGATAAAATAAAAAAAAGCGAAAAGAAAATAGAAAAAAATAAAATAGAAGAAAATTTTAGTTTAAAGAATTTTTCTTTGTTTCAAGAAAATCAATTATTTGAAAAATTTTTGGAAAATTCAAATATGAGTGAAATAATACATAAAACTTTTGAAAAAATAAATGAAAATATTTCTCAAATTAATTTTGACAATTTTACAGAAAAAGAAAAAAAACAATTTTTAAAAGAAAATTTTATTAAACCCTTAATACAAACTTGCCCTATAACTTCTAATTTTTTTTCTTCTATGATGTATTTCAATAAAGAAGAAGAAGATAATAATTTAAAATTTTCTGATTATTTAAATTTAAATGAAAATGATTTTTTTAATAAAGACAATTATCAAAATGAAGATATTAATAATTTTAATAGTAATGACATTTGTTTAGTTAAAGATTATAAATTAATTGAACAACAATTTCAAACAAAAAAAAATATTTGTTTTTTATTTGATTCTAAAGAAATAGAAATAGATATAAATTCATATTTAAATAATATAAAAAATATAAATGAAGAAAATGAAGCAGAAGAAATTTACACAAAAAATTATAGAGAAATAATGAAAAAAGTAAGATTAGAAAAATTTAAAAATTCTTTAATAAATAATAGATTTAAAATAGAAAAAATAGATGAGTTAAAAAAGTATCCTTTGATTATTTCAGAATATACTTTTAATAATTTATGTAAAACTTGTAATTTTAAAGGATTTGGAGATTATGTTAAATATAATAATAATAATGAAGAAGAAAATAATTTTGAAGAAAATTTTTTAAATAATGATTCTGTTTTAAAATATTCTAATGATTCAAGTAAAAGCTTTAAAAGCTTTAATAATATTAATTTACAAAACAATAGTAATAATCAATCTAAAGAAAATATTTTTTTAAATTTAAAAAATGTAATTCAAAATCAAATTAAAAATGTTGTTTTAAGTTTGAAAAATTATCAAGATGTTAGTTTACAATATATTTGTAATAAAGTTTCTGAAGAAATTAATCAATTTAAAAAAGTAAATGAAAAAGAAAAATGTTCTTTGATTTTTTATAATTTTTTATGTACTTGCCAAAGTGAAAATATTCAAATGAAACAATCAGAAATTTTTGGAAATGTTTTTATTTCAAATGATTAAGCATAAATAATAATATTATTCTATATATTTTTTAATAAAATAAAAAGATATTATTTTCTTTTTTTAAAAACTTTTAATTTATTTTTTTGCATAAAATAAATAAAAAAATAAATGAAACAATTATAATTAAATAAAACAAATAAATTTAAATAATGAAACCTCACATAATATATACTTTAATAGCAAGAGAACCAAATATAATATTATGTGATTATACAGAATTTAGCGGAAATTTTCAGCAAATTTCAGCTATATTAATACAAAAATTAGATGATAATTCCAATTCAAAAATAAGATATCAAAAGTATAAAAAAAATTTATATTTAATTATAGTCATTGGTTTTATTATATAGGAGAAAATGGAATTAAATATCTTTGTTGTTGTGATAATTTCCCAAATGAAAAAGCAATTGAATATTTATATACTATTAAAAATAAATTTAATAATAATTATTCTGATGAAATTATTCAATCAAAATATTCTTTCCAATTATCTGAATTTTCTCAAATAATTAAATCTACTAATCATTATTATGAAGATGTCACTAATGTTCAAAATAAATTAAATCTTTCTTCAGATATTTATGAAAGTTTTTTTGAAGAAAATATCAGTGAAATTTTAGGTCCCGATGAAAAATATTTATTAAAATTACAAAATAAAAATAGTTTAGAAATTGAATTTCGTTCTTCTGTAAAATATATTTTTTTTATTTTATTAGGCTAATTTTATTAAAAAAACTGCAGGGTTTAATTGGATTCAATATATTGTTATTGTTATTATTTTATTTGTGCTTATTGGAATTATTTATTTTATTATTTTAAAATTATGAAGAATTATTTTTCTTCATTTTTATTTAAATTAATATATTTAATGATAAGATTAATTTATAATCTTTAAATAAATAATTAATTCTTTTTCTATTTCTTTATTTTCAATTTTTCACACAATTTTAATTTGATAAACTTCAATTTCATGGGCTGTAAAATAATAATATCCTCCAGATAAAGCTCTACATCTTCCTCCTCAATATGAACGAGGAAAATTACAAGAACTGGAATAATTCTGAGAACAACCATTAGCAATATATAAATCATGACCATTTCAAAAAGTAGGACCATAAGAAGAATAATCATAAATAGCATTATTACCATCATTAGTAAAATAACATTCCTTATAATCTAAACTAAATAAAAATGCATTATTATCCTTTAAATAATTATTAGAACTACCCCAACTTTGAGTTGTAAATCCTCCACTTCTATATCCTAATGTTGTTCTAATAAGTGTTAATGTATACCCTTTACCATTACAATAACTATGAAATGTTGAATAAGAATCTCCATCTCTTGTTAATTTATATAAAAGATTCATTTCGACTGTTTTATTTTCTTGATTTAATTGTTTTAATATCCAATTATTTATCATTTTCTTTTCTTCTTCGTTTAATATAATATCTTTTGAAGATAAATTTTCCTTTAATTTTTCTTCAGAAATTTTTGTAATTTGATTTTCTAAATATTTCACTTTTTTTCTTAAGTCATTTACAGTAGAACATAATTCAGAAATTATTTGATTTGTATCTGCTTTACTTTGAGGAATTGATAAAATTACTTCTTCAATTATTTTTAAAGGTAAATTTAATATTAAAAGAATTAATGATGTTTCTATAGAAAATGATACTTTATTTTCTTCAAATAAACTTTTTATTTCTGGAATTAATTGATCAATATTTTCAAATAATTTAAAATATCTGCTTTGTTTGATTAAGTCTTCTAAAGTAAATTTTTGGGAAAATGTTCTTAAAGGAACTGAATCATCTTCTATTATTGTTATTACTAAAGAATTACTTTCATTTGATAAATATAATGTCAAAGAAGAATCTTTATTTTTTAATTTAAATTTATTTTCACTTGCAACTTTTGGCGCATCCATTTTTATTTAATGTGTTTAACTATTTTAAATATAATTTTAATTATTATAATTATTTTTTATTTAAAAATTGTTTATATATTGAAAAAATAATTTCATTATTATAGAATATTTATTTATTATTCTTTAAATTTTTTTCAAGTATTTCAAATAAATCACTCATTATTGGATCTACAGTATTTTTTCTTAGAATTCTATAATTTATCACAATTGATTTAAATGAAGAAATTTTTTTTAATAATTCATTATCTTTTCCATATTCTTCAAAATATTTACTACAACAATTATCAAAATGTTTCATAGAAGTTTTTAAATCTTGAATTATTTGATTTTTATCAATGTTTTGTGGAATCTCTTTTAAAAAAATTGGTGTATAATTACTAATATACAAACTCATATAAAAATCCATTAATTGTTGCATTATTTCTATATATTTTTTTATTGTGTTTTTAACATTATTTTTATTATCATTTCTATTATAATTTATATCATTTGGATAGTTATTATAATTATAAATCCCATTGTTCATATTTTTTTGCACACCACCATCCTCACACCTAACATCATTTTGATAATTATTATTTCCCTGAATATTATACTTTTTATTATTTTTTTCATTATCATAAGTATTATTAATATAATTATCTAAATTCTTATATTTTTCATAACCTTCAATTAATTCTTTATCATCTTTAAAATTCCCATTTAAAACAACATTAATATCATAAATACCTTTTTTAGCATTTTCTCTAACTTTCCTACTTATATTTTCAGCTTTTTCTTGAATATAAGGTAAATTTTTCATAAATATATGAGCAACTTTTCCTTCTTTATTAACTTTTCCTTTATTCATTTCTTTAATTTCATTTCTATAAGATATTTTTTTATAATCTAAATTAATAATATTTAATATTCCTTTATAATAATTACTTTCTTTTTTAATTGTTGGATTTTTTTCAATTTCAGTTATCCAATAATTAATATATTTTTCTATATTTTCTTTAGGTAAATTGTTAGGAAAATTATAAGTTTGATAATTATAATAATAATCTTCAATTGAATTTTTAAATAATTCGATTTGATGAAGAAATTGTTTTTTTAATTGTTCTAAATTTTTTGTATTTCCAGAATTTAAACCATTATAATAAGAAAATATTTCTTCAGCATTTTTTTTTCCCGTTATTCTATTAAAATAACATTCTGCTGCTGATAACATTCTACATAATATTTCATTACTAAATGCTTGTTCTTCTAATTTTAAAGTATCTTGAATTTGATTTTGATATAAGTCATTTCTGTTATAATAATTGTTATTTTGATAAATAGACATTTTTCTTTTTTTTTTTTTGGGTTTTTATGTTTTTAAATCAGATTTTAGAAATTATCTATTTTAGACTTTTAAAAATGGGTTTTGGGAAAAAAGGTTTTTAATCAAATTAATATAAAATTTTTTTTAGGGAATTTTATTTTTTTTTATTATTATATAATAATTTGATTATTGTTTATTTTGTTTATTTTTTTGATTGAATTTTTTTTTTTATTTTCTTTTTTGGTTAAGTATTAATTTTAATATTTATTTGTTTTTTTTGAAAATATTTATTTTGTTGTTTAAGTTAATTAAATTAAATAATAATGATATATTAAATAGATATAATTTATTTAAAATAGACATTTTTATTTAATAATGAATTAATTAAAATGTCCAAAATAGAGAACAATTTAAATTTCTTTTAAATCATTTATAATTTTGTTTTATATATTTTAGACTATTATGAAAATCATTAAATATTTAATTTTGAAATATTTTAATTTATAAAATTAAGTGAAACTTTAAAGGATAGTAATTAATTGTTTCTTTAAAAAATATGATATTTGATTTTTAATATTAAAGTTATAATATAGTTAATAATAATAGTTTATATTTCATTCTCAAATGAAATTAATTTTATTTAATAAATATAACCTTAACAATTTATAATATAAATCAAAAAAAAAAAAATTACAATATATCATAAAACAAAAAATGAAAAAAATAAAAAAACCACTAAATCCTTTTTCAATTATATTCCACATATATATTATTTAATTCCAAAAGTCTAAAATATAAATTGTCAAAAATAATCATCAAGATGAAAATTACAAAGAAGGAATAGTTGAAAAAGGAAATTGAGAATTAATTTCAGATAATATATGAATTGACAATAAGAACATATCATAAAATAATTCCTTTAATTCCATAATTAGAAAGATTAAATGAAATAATTTCAATAGTAAGAAATGAAAATAATAATAATATAAAAACAAATTAAAAATATATTTAATAATATTTCTAATTATGAAATTATTTCTTAGTTTTTCCAATTTGATTTGAACATTTACCTAAAATTGTTATTAGAAAAATTTCATTTTCAAAAGGATTAATTATTTATCCTTTTAATACAAATGGAGTGTCTGATGTTAGCAATTGCATTGAAGATTTAAAAATTTTAATCATTGAGTTCAAATTGAAATACCTTTGAAATAAAAGAACTTTAGTTCAAAACAGTCTTTCTTTTGTTTAAAAATATATTGAAAATTGGGTTTATGAAAAAAATGATTTTGAATATGATAATTAAAAAAGTGAAGATAATAATATTAATAAAAAAATGTAAATAATGATATTAATGATGACAATGAAAATAATAAAAGAAAATATAAATGATAAAATTAATGTAGGAAGTGATAATAATAAGATTAATGTAGAAAGTGATGATAATGAAAATAATAAAGAAAATAATGATAATAATATTGATATTAATATAGAAAGTAATTGTAGTTTTATTAGATTGATTGTTATATTATTATAATAATGATTTATTGAACAATCATTTTTAATAATAAGACAATATTATTTTTTATCAAATAAAATTAAGTTTTTTGGATATATTATTGTTTGTTCAAAATATTATCTAAATATTCAAAATTGGAATTAAATAAATATATTTAAAAAATAATGATTAATAAAAGAACACTTATTTTTAAGTTTTTATTTTATTTTATGTTGAAGAATGAAATTCATAAATAATTTAAAAAATTGTTCAAATTAAAAATTTTCCCAATTGTTCTGTTAAATCTGAATCACTCATTTTTAATAATTCATCTTTCTTTAATTTTAAGGTTTCTTTAATTTTATGCTTCTTTTCTTTAATCTCTTTTAATCTTTTTTTTTGTTCTATATCTTCTTTAATTTTATGATTCTTTTCTTTAATCTCTTTTAATTTTTTTTTTGTTCTTCTTCTTTTAATCTTATTCCTTTCATTTGTTCGATTAAGGAATCAATATAGTCATCTTGTGTTTTAATATGACTTTTATTCATTGCAATATTATTAAGTTTATCAGATGTTCTTTGTAATTGCACTATAATAAATTATATTTCTTTGGTTATCTGTATTATTTCTTCTATAATTTTCTCTTTTTCTTTTGATTTTAAGTTTTTCTGATTCTCTAAAATTTGTTTTTTAGATTCCAATTCCTCTAAAATTCGATTAAGACCTTCTTTTTGTTTTTTTTCATTTTCTGCTTTTTGTTGAATTCTTCTTTTCTCTATTTCATATCTTTCTTTTTCTTGATTTTCCATTTCACTATAATCTTTTGTTTGACTTACCTCTTCATAAATATAATGATAATTATCTTGTCGATGTTTACTCTTTACACAACCACATATATCACAAACATTTTCAGTAAAAAAATGAATATTAAAAACTCTGCATCTACCTAAAATTTGGAAATTACAATTACAATATTCGTGGCAATTTATTTTACAAGTATCACAATGAGTTGTGATTGCGTCAGAAGGGGCAAGAATTTTCTTTGTAATTGTTTCTTTTTGACTCTTTAATTGGCTTAATCTTTGATTCAAATCATTATTTAATTCATTATAGGCTCTTTCTTGCTCTTCTGGTTTAAGGTTTGCTATTTGTTCTTTTCTTACTTTTAAAAAATTTTCAATTTCAGTGATTTTTTTCATATCTTCCTCTATAGCTTTATCTTTTTTATTTAAATTCTCTTGTTTCACTAATAAATCTTTAAAAGTTTCGGTTAATTTATTGACTTGAATACTTAATTCTTTTCTTTCATTAAGAACTTCAGAGGATTGTTTAATATCTTTAGGAGGTAATTTTTTTACTTTTTCTTCATAAAAATCATTAAGTTCAGAAAATGAAAATTTTGTTAATTTATCTATATCATCATCAAATATACATTTACTATCAAAAGCATACCACCATCTTTTATCTATTTTTTTATCAAGTTTTAAAAAAACAGCATCTGTTTTAATGGTTTCTGCAAACATTGGTCCTTTTTTTATACAATCCTTATTGGCATGAGTTGCTAAAAAAATCAAATTTTCACTAACATCTCCTGCAAATAAACTTGTTACACAACTAAAAATATATTGAGTTAATATATCTATTCTATTATTTGTTGCTTTTGCAATAAAAGCTACTACATTAATATGATTAATGATACTAGAGAAAACATATCTAAATACTTCATTTATCTTTTGATCATATGCGATTCCTCTTGTATCCCCATAACCTTGGGTATCGATTATAATAATAGGCTCATTATTATAATCTTTTATATAATATAAATGTACTCCATCAGTTTGAGATTCTGCTTGTCCTTTTTCTTCTATTAACATAAATCTATATTTATCTTCTAATTTAATTCCCTTTATTATATTAAAAAATGCATTAATTGCTGTTGATTTTCCATCTCCTGTTTTTCCCACAAATAAAATTACATATGCAAAATTATAATCATTTATATCAAATGTATCATAAAAATATTGATATACTAATTCATGATCTGATTTTCTTTCAATGTTTGAATATCTATATATTACTAAATCTTCTTGTTTTCCTATTTCTTCATATTTTGATAAATCTAAAACTGGTCTTTCTTTCATATTATTTGTTTCTTCTGTTTTTGGATTCAATTCCTTTTTTTCAGTTAAATTATTTGGAGTATTTGAATTATTTGATTTTAATTTAATAATATCATTTTTTAAAATATCTTCTAATTGAAAATATTCTTCATCAACTTCATCAATATCATTTCCCTCTTGATCAAGAAATTTAAAATTTTCTTTAATTTCATTTATTAATGATTCTCTGAAAGATTTCAAATTTTCCGTTTTAGGGTAATTTTTGGAACAAATATTTTTTTCGTTTACAAGTACTTTTATTTCAAATCCACTTGTTTCAGAAGATTTTAACTTAATTCTCTTAGAATCAAGAATATATTCTAAACTAAAAGCCCATTCATCCTCTTTATCAATTGTATTTCCATCTTTATCTAAGAATAACGCATTTCCTACTCTATCTTTTATTTTATTCCTTATTGACTTTAATGTTTCATTTAATTTCAAATGTATTGTGCATATAATACTTCCATTTAATTCAACTTTAACTTTTTCAGTCATTAATTTAAATAATTTTTTTTATAAAAACAGAATCTTTAAATCCATATTATTTTGTAGGGTTTTTGAAATGGATTTATAGATTGGAATTAAAAAATTTTAAGGAATTAATTAAGTTCATTTTACTAAAAATAAAAAACTCCAAAGCCAAAAATAAAGCATTTGTATTTTTAAAATATTTAAAAATTATTCTGATTTAAATATATTTCTTTTTAAATGAAATCTTGTTAAAAAAACTATATATTTTGATATATATTATTTATTAAATTTTAGAAAAATCCATTTAATTACATTTCATAAATTATTTGATCAATAATATCATTTGAGCATTCCCTTCAAAATCTATCATTTAATTTATTTAATACTTCATCTTTAGATTTTTTACTATATTTTTCTATAATTTCAAATATATTAATATTATTTATTTCTTACTTAACTTTAAACTAATAAAAATATAATAAAAGATAAAACAAGAAAAAAAATTATCATCAACAAAAATAGAAAAATTAAATAATTATGAAAAGAAAACTTTAGTTCAAATTATAGAAAAATAATTGAAAAGAGTACTTTTAATTGAATATATTTTCAAGATAAATTTAGATTAAAAAATAGGATTAAAGAATAAATTAAAAAAATTAAATTTAAATCAATTTCTTTAAAATTATTCCATAAATACATTTTTTCCTTTAGAATCCATCTAATATATCAATATATCCTAATTTTTCTTTTATTGATTTTAACTATTTATAACCAACTGCAATTTTTACTAATGATTCAAACACAAAACTTTATTATACATTTTTAAATCTTTGTTAATAAATATTCCTTTATCTTTAACATTACATATTCCACAAAATGTTCTACAATGCGTATCTATAAATTTAATTATTTATTTTTTACAATGAAATCATAAATATACCGTAAATATAAGAGTTTCAATTTTATCTTCATTTAATCCATAAATTTGATAATATCCTTTAATATATACAGGATTATATATTGAAAAAATTCAATTAAAAAAAATCAAATAAAAAAAAATTTTCGAAATGATTACCTTATAACAAGAATATTTTTATCTTCTAAAATTAATAAACACCGAGGAAGACAATCACAAACAGAAGAAATTGACTGATAAATTTTATTCATTGTTTTTCCCTTATTTTTATTGAGGCATTGTTTGAACAAAAATATATGATATCATTTTTTAATATTATTATTTTACAGACTTTATCTTTATGTGCTTCTGAAATAATCACTTTATTTTCAAATTTTTCTTTTCCCCCAAAATTTAATGTTTTTTGAAAAATTTCCATGTATTACTATCTTTTATATTAATAGAAATTCTTTTTTCTAAATGAACATATTAAATTTTGTGAAATCACATAAATTTAATAGAGAATTATACTATTATTTATACTATTATTGATAGAAGAAACAAAAAAATTTTTCTGAATGAAATATTGATAAAATAATAAAACTTATTTTTAAAGATTTTATCCACATTATTCTTTTCATATAAAAAGAATAGATACTTCCTTTTATTCAACTTTATTTTTAAAAAGTAATTAAATAATTAATATAATAAATTTTTTTAATAAAAATTCTTGACTCATTAAATAAAATAATAAATTCTTTTCACTTAAATAATTCTAAAAGCAATTATTTTTTAACATAATAATTTTTATCAATAACCACAACAGGTTTAATTAAATCAGCAGGTTTATCCTTCATTAAAAATAGAGCTTCCTCTAAATGTTCCCATCCGTTAAAGACATGACTTGAAAGAAGAGAAACATCCAATCTTCCATTAGCGACCAAAGATCCAAGTTTTTCCATTCTTAATCTTCCTCCAGGCATTAATCCTCCATTTATTAGTTTATGTCCCATTCCTACACCCCATTCTGTTCTAGGAATAGTGACATAATCTCCAGAACCTAAATAATTCACATTCCCTATTTTTCCACCTGCTTTAACAGATTTAACAGCGTCAATGAAAGTATCACATTCACCTCCAGCTACAATTACTTTATCAACACCTTTCCCATTTGTTAATTTTAATACTTGTTCTGAAATAGAACCATTTTTATATGAAATAAATTCAGTAGCTCCATATTTTTTAGCAACCTCAATGCAATTTGGTCGAGTTCCAACAGCTAATATCTTACTTGCTCCTCTTAAATAAGCACCTGCTACTGACATTAACCCAACTGGACCGATACCAATGACTAGTACTACATCCCCAAATTCCACATCAGCAAGTTCTACACCATGAAAGCCAGTGGGTACCATATCTGAAAGCATACAAGCATCGACAGGGTTGATATTACTAGGTAGATGAGCGAGATTACCATCAGCATCATTAACATGGAAGAACTCACTGAAGACACCATCTTTATGATTTGAAAATTTCCATCCTGCTAACATACCATTAGAATGCATAGAGTAACCAGCTTGTGCTTCTAGTGAATTCCAATCAGGTGTTATTGCTGGGACGAGCACCTTGTCTCCTTTCTTAAAGTCTTTCACAAGGGAACCTACTTCAACTACTTCACCACATGCTTCGTGACCGAGAACCATGTTGTGACGTTCTCCTATTGCTCCTTCCCATACTGTATGTACGTCACTTGTACAAATTGATACGGCTAAGGGACGACATATTGCATCCATTGGACCACATTTTGGAATTTCTTTTTCTATCCAACCGGATTTCCCTATTTGTAACATCGCATAGGCTTTCATTTTTTTTTATTTTTTTCAGGCTGTTTTGATATTATATAATTAAGATCTTATTTTTTTTTTTAATGTTTTTATTTGATTTTGTTTATTAAATTGGTGTATGAATGTTATGGAAAATTATTTTTTTCAATTTCAAATATTTTTTTTATAATTGTTATTTAAAATTGGATTTGTTTTAAATACTAAATTGTTTATATTTTGTTTGTATTTGGTTAGAATTGATAATTTCATTTTTACAGTTATAATATAAATAAATAATAATAATAATAATAATAATAAAAATTATAAAATAAATTTCAATTCATTTATATTATTTCTTTATTATTTTTCATTTATTTTTTTCTTTTTATGCAAAAATGAAAAATAAATAAATAAAATTTTGAATAAATTCATACTTTAAAAATTAATTTTTTTAAATTAAAAATTTTTAAGTATGAATGTAAATAAAATATTCTGAATCAAAAAATATAATAATATATATGAAAATATTGCTATATATATTAATTCACATTTTTTGACAATAAAATTCAATTTATAATCAATAAAATACTTTATTCATTTATTTTTCACTTTTGTTCTTTTCTTCCTTTTCATTATTTTTTTCTTCACTATATTAGTATCATTACCATTTGATTATTATTTGGTCCTCTCATTTGATTATTATTATTATTTGTTCCAATAAATTTATTCATTTGAATTTGGATTAATTTCATTCTTTCCATTTATATTATTATTATTGTATCCTATTTGATTATTTTTACTTATTGATTCTCCTTGGTTATTATTCTATCTTTTTATATCCCAAAAACTCTTGATGTTAATAGTTTTAAATGTTTTTTAATTAAGGAATTAGATGAGTCCATATTTGATATAAATAGTTTTAATAAAACTATTGATTTTATTTCATTTTTTTTATTTATTTTTTTTTTATTAAAAATTACTACCATCAAATAAAATAATTATATGTCAACAAATTTTGATCAATCATTTCACAATTATTAATAGTTAGAAGATAATAAATTCAATGAACAATTTAAGGTAGAATTATAAAATATAGATAATGAGGAACTCCATATATAAATTGGATAAAATAAATTAAGTGAATAATAATAATTTTTATACAGTCATAAAAATTTAATTTCCAAAGTTTTTTAATTGATTCATATTCTTTTCCTATTTTTCATTTCACATATATTCTTTAAAATATTATCTATATTTATGAAACAAGCTTATAAACTTTAATATTTCAGAATCTCTAAAAAATAAAAAAAACAAAATTTAAAAAAGAAAATGCAATAACTTATATTATCTATATATATAAAATATATAAGTAAAAAATTATTTAACTTATAATAAAATAAGAAGACCTAAAATAAGAACAAAAGAACTAAATTGAATAAAAGAAGAGTTACAATTAATATTAACAACAACATTAGAACCTTGTTCATTGAAATATTCTTCAATTTGAGATTTAATAGAAGATTCTTGTCCTTTAATACTTCCATAACAAAATCCGGTAGAATTTCCAGATAAATTTATAGTATAATAACAACAAGTATCTGTAGTTAAATTTTCTTCATCTGATGATAATGCTAATCCTTTACAATCCTCTATACTTGAAGCGTTCATTGTTTCTCCACATGAATCACATAAATTTCCAATAATGAATATTGAAATTAAAAGTACTTTTAACATTCTTTGCATTTTTTATTTTTAAATTTTTTTATTTTTTTTTCTTTTATATTAAATTTTATATGATTCTTTACTATTTGTTTTTTATGTAATTATAAGTTATTATGTTTCTTTTTAAATGGAAATTAAGTTTTTATGGGTTATATATTTTTTTATATTGAACCCGACAATAATCAAGAATTTATTAATTAAATATCAAGTTTTCATAAAGGTTATCAGAAATTTTTGTCATTTTTAATTATTAATTATTAATTTTTTAACCTTATTTGGGATTAAAATAATTATTTTTAATATATTAATTTAATTATTTTTTTTAAAATATATATATAAAATAATTAATTTGAAGAAAAATCTTAGAATTGTTTTAATAATTTTATTTAATTAAAAAAATAAATTATCAAACATTTAAAACTTTTATTTCAATTTATTTAAATTATAATAAAAAAAAATTATTTAATATTCAAAAAATTTATTTTAAAAGAATTTACAAAAGAAAAAACCTCCAAATTTTTTCATTCGCCAAAATAATTATAAATGTTATTTTTATTCCAAATAATAATTATATTTATTTTGCTTTGATGATCATTAAAAAAGTAAAATAATCTCATTATAAATATTTTTGTTATAGAGTAATTTTCCAATATGAAAAAATCAAATATTAAATGTTTTATTCTATAATTCAACAAATCAAATAATTATGATAATTTAGATGTTAAACAAAAAATTTTTGAAAATTAATTAAGAAATATTAATCAAAAAAAAACACATAAAATAATTCCATTATCATTTTTATAAATCAATAAATAATTGGAAAATTTTGATAATATATTTTAAGATAAGGAAAAAAAAGAACATTTATTTATTAAAATCATGAAAATATTCGTTTAATAACTTTTGAAAAATATTTTTATTTCAATTAAAATTTTTCTATTCAAAAAAAAAAATAACTTTGCATAATAAAAAGGAATTTGATTATTTTTATTCATTCAATGAAATTCCTTTTTAGTTATGATATAATATTTAATTTATAACAATCAAAGAAAAATATTGAAATTTTTATTTACTTAGATTGAGTTAAAAATATATAATTTTATGATTAAAATTTTTACTTTCTTTTTTATAATTATTTAAAGAATTCAATAAAAAAATAAATCTTTTTATATAAATATATGTTTATAAATTTTTTTGTTAATATATTTTAAACTAATTATTAATAACGCATCTCA
>JAEEGK010007824.1_pt1 | contig 25427 bp, 18 predicted proteins | sample 8958771 | NCBI WGS metagenome assembly JAEEGK01 (sample SAMN16246547, study PRJNA631951) | gut metagenome | biome: gut microbiome; feature: rumen; material: SC-attached | host: Bos | place: Iran: Karaj | collected 2018-10
CATTGAACATAATACGACGTGCCAAGTCATACCTGTCGTCATCGCGTACGAAGAATTTGAGTTTACGCTCGGCAGTCGCCGGGTCTTCGTAAGAGGCAAGTCCCGCCCAAGGATTGTATATATTATCGGTCATTTTTTTTACAAGTGTTCGTTAATTGATTCAATTAATTTTGAAAATCCTTCGCCGTCCATAAGGTCGATTCCCGAAGCCTTTTGATTGACGATTTTTTTATAAACCTGATGATAGTCGGCTTTGAGGTCATAACCGTTAACCGCCAAAGGTATTATGGTTTTGTCGTCGAACTGCTGCGCCATGCGCCATTCCTTGTTGTAATAGTGGTTGGTGGAGTCGTTTTTCAAGTCTTCCGCCACGTTAGGAGAAAGCACCGTAACGATAACCTTTGCTGCGCTGATGGCATCGGCAATCACGCCTTCGTATTTGTCGCCGCCAAAAAGCCGTGCATTATCAAGCCAAACGTCCATTTTTTTATCACAGAGTTGGTAAAAAAGTTGACAGGCGGTCAGCGCGTCTTTGCTGCAATACGAGATGAAAACGCCGCCACGTCTGCGGCTGGACTCTATCTGTTGACGGAACGGCGCGTCTTCGCTGTCCTCGGTGAGCGTTTTCGTGATGTTGGTAATAAAAGACGTCGCATCGCCTAAGACACAGATGTCGGTGCGGTCAAGAAACTGAAAAAGTCTGCCTTCCGTCTTGTCGTCTTTGTCGAGTGTGAATGCTACTTCGCCCCGACCGTCGTAATTGTTTTCTTCGCCGCTCTTAGTAACGCCCGTCAAAACGTACCAAAAGAAATGGAAGTACCAGTTATCGTATTTGCAGCCCAAAGCCAAATGGCGTTTGCTGCGGATAAAGTCAAGCATTTCGTTATTTGACTCCACGTCCATACGCATCCATTTTTCGATAAGGAGTATTGCGTCGGCATCGGTCTTGATGTATTTTTTGGCGAGGTCGTCCACATCAAGTTTACCGAACACGTAGATTAATGTCGGCTGGTTGTATTTTTTACCACGGCGGCAGTTTTTCAACGCTTTTTGAAGTTCGTCAACGGTCTCTTTGTCGTAGATGTTGACAACGCGGAGAGAGTTTCCAAAAACTTTTTTCATCGCGGCTTCCAAGTATCCGTCTGTTGTGGTAGTCAATACGGTGGTGAACAGGCGAGTTTCGAGCAGAGCCATCAGTTCTTTGGAGACGTCAGATGCGCGAAACTGGATTTCTTCGTCCTCAATCAACTTCCGTATCGGGTTGATACGCTCGTTTTTGTCGATGGCAATGTCGAGATAATTTTCATATTCCACATTGGAATTTTCGTTCACCATACGCAAAAAGTATTGATGAACGTCTCTTGTCGGCTCTATTTTGGGGTCAAGTATGTTTTCGTTGCCGATAACAAGCGCGTACTTGTCGTTAAGCACGTCTTTGATAAATTTTTTCGTGTTGAACTTCCTGCTCATTCTTTTTTGTAAAATTTGATGCAGCGAAGTTATATAGTATTTTGTTTTTTTCAAAAAAATTTATACCTTTGCGCACTTGAAAAAATAATATTTTAATTATGTCAAAACAGAACGTAAACAGATGCACTTTTTGCGGCCGTCCGAAAAGCGAGACAGAACTTCTTGTAGAAGGTCAGGACGCATTTATTTGTAATTATTGTATTGAACAGGCTCATCAGATTTTGGTGGAAAGTTCCATTCCCCAGAGCAGCAGCACGCCAAAAGGCAAAATCGAATTTAATTACAAACCCTCGGACATCAAAAATTTTCTCGACCAGTATGTCATCGGTCAGGAAAACGCCAAAAAATCTTTGTGCGTGGCTGTTTACAATCACTATAAACGTCTCAACCAGAAACCGTCAAAAACCAAAGGCAAAAACGACGACGTTGAAATCGAAAAGTCAAACATCATCATGGTCGGTCAGACGGGAACGGGTAAAACCCTGCTTGCCAAGACGATAGCAAGACTTCTGAACGTGCCTTTCACAATCGTTGACGCAACAGTCTTAACCGAGGCGGGATATGTCGGCGAAGACGTGGAAAGTCTTCTCAGCCGCCTTCTTCAAGCCTGCGACTACAATGTGGAACTTGCTGAAAGAGGTATCGTTTTCATTGACGAAATTGACAAAATCGCACGCAAAGGCGACAATCCGTCAATCACAAGGGACGTTTCGGGCGAGGGCGTTCAGCAGGGACTTTTGAAAATCCTTGAAGGAAGCATCGTTAACGTTCCGCCAAACGGAGGCAGAAAACACCCCGAACAGAGAATGGTCTCTGTCAACACAAAAGACATACTTTTTATTTGCGGCGGCGCGTTTGACGGTATCGAGAAAAAAATCGCTCAGAGAATCAACGCTGAAATTGTCGGGTTCAACTCCATACGCGATACGGGAAAAATTGACAAGGACAATCTCCTGCAATACATCACACCGACGGATTTGAAATCCTTCGGACTGATTCCGGAAATCATCGGACGTTTGCCCGTATTGACGTTTCTTGACCCGCTTGACAGAACGGCTCTCAGAAACATTCTTACCGAACCCAAAAACGCGATTATCCGTCAATACGTAAAACTTTTCAAGATGGACGGCGTGGATTTGGATTTTGAGCCCCAGGTACTTGAATATATTGTAGACAAAGCAATTGAATTTAAACTCGGCGCACGCGGTCTGCGTTCCATCTGCGAGACGATAATGCTCGATGTCATGTACGAAATACCGTCAAAAAACCTCACTTCGTACACCGTAACGCTTGATTACGCAAAAGAAAAACTCGCTCATGCCGAATTTTTGAAGCACGCACAAGCATAATTTTTTATAAAAAAAAGGGAAAAAATGGATAATTTTATAGATTACGTTAAAATATACGTCAAATCGGGCTGCGGAGGTTCCGGCAGTGCGCATTTGAAACGCGAAAAATACCGTCCGAAAGCGGGTCCCGACGGCGGCGACGGCGGAAAAGGCGGCAGCGTCATAATCCGCGGCAACAAGCAGTACTGGACTTTGCTGCACCTCAAATACCAAAAACACATCATCGCTGAAAACGGCGTTTCCGGCATGAGGGACACTTGGAAAGGCAAAGACGGGAAAGACGTTATCATTGACGTTCCGCTCGGAACGGTGGCAAAAGACGCGGAAACTTTTGAAGTGCTTTTTGAAATCACCGAAGACGGTCAGGAGGAGGTAATCGCAAAAGGCGGACGCGGCGGTCTGGGCAACGTGCATTTCAAATCGTCAACAAACCAGGCTCCGAGATATGCACAGCCCGGCGAAGACTGCGAAGAAGGCTGGAAAATCCTTGAACTCAAAGTCTTAGCGGACATCGGTTTGGTAGGTTTTCCGAACGCGGGAAAGTCAACTCTTTTGTCGTCAATTTCGGCGGCAAAACCCAAAATCGCGGACTATCCTTTTACGACGCTCGTTCCGCAACTCGGAATCGTGGACGTAGGCGGAAAACACAGTTTTGTAATGGCTGACATTCCGGGTATCATAGAAGGCGCGTCAGAAGGCAAAGGCTTGGGACTGAGATTTTTAAGACACATCGAGAGAAACTCTCTCCTGCTCTTTCTGATTCCTGCCGACAGCGACGACGTAAGAAAAGACTACGAAATCCTTCTCAACGAGTTGGCGGAATACAATCCCGAACTTTTGGACAAAAAACGTATTTTGGCGGTTTCAAAATGCGATTTGGCTGACGAGGAAATTTTGGCGGACATCAAGAAAAAACTTCCCGAAGATTTGCCGTGCTTTATGTTTTCGTCGTTTACAAAAGAAGGCCTAAACCAGTTGGTTTACGGAATCTGGGACATCTTGGAAAAAGAAAACGCCGAGCCTGAAAAGCCTCAGTCGGTTTTTGAACCCGTTGCAGAAGTTTCAGAAGAAGTTGACGAAGACGAACTTTCGAGACTGTCTGTCAAGGAAGATGATATATGGTAATTTTTTAATAATATACCGTCTAATGTTTTGAAGAACTCGCTTTCCTTGTGATTGCAGAGTTCTTCTATTTTTATAAAGTCTCCGTTGATTTTTACGGGAAAATCGCTGTCGTGTCCCAAGTTTTCAAACCTTTCATAAACGGTGTGGACAGTGATTTCGCTGATGTCCATTGCCGGAATGTAAGTCGGCGAAGAATTTTTGTCGTCGCGGATTTCAGCCAAAAGTCCGACCTCTTGAAGCCGTCCGGTTATAAAAAGAAAAAGTTTTTGTGAGATTTTAAGCGTCTCGCTCCATTCAAAGGCGTTTTTCGGTTTTTCCTGTTTTTGAAAACTTTCGATAATTTTGGTCATAATCAAGACCGCAACCTTTTTTTGAAGTCCCATGCTGATATTTCCGGCTGAATATTCCGTCGTATAATTGCTGACGTTCTGAATAGAATACGTGAGTTCGCAGCCCACAAGAACGATAATCCACGAAGTCTGCAACCAGACCAAAAACAAAGGCAACGCCGCAAAACTTCCGTAAACCGCGCCGTATTCGTTTGCCCCCATCTGAAAGGTTACAAAAATCCACTGCCAGACTTCAAAAATCACACCAGTTACCGCACCGGAAACAACAGCAGCCTTGATGTCAACTTTGGTGTTAGGCATTATAAGGTATACGACAGTGAAAACCACCGCCATAAGAATCCACGGCAAAATCTTGATAATCACGGTTAAAAGCGGAGAAAAATATTCCGAAAAAGTACCCGGAAGTTGCGATGTCAGAAAAAACGTCGCACTGCTTGACACTATCAAGAGAATCGGCGTAAAAATCATAATCGTAACATAATCGGTAACTTTTCTTAAAAGCGGACGGCCGTTTTTTATGTTCCACATAAAATTGAAAGCCTCCTCGATATTGCTGAGAAGTTTGAAAACCGAATACAAAAGCATTACGACACCGATTCCGGCGATGAGTCCGCCTTTTGTGTTTTCGAGCATCGAAGACGAAAACGAAATCAAATATTCCGCCATATCTGGCTGCGCCTCAAAAGTCCCCTTTATAAAACCCTCCACCAAAGTTTCAAGACCGAAACCCTTTGCAATCGCAAACGCTAAGGCAATAATCGGCACTACGGACAAAAGCGTAAAAAAGGTCAATGCCGAAGCCCGGACAGAACAGCCGTTTTCCACAAAACCCTTAACCGCGATAATCACAATTTTGAGAATGTTGAAAGAATGACGGCGGGTTTTGCTGATGTTGCTGAGTTCGAGTCTCCATATATCCCTTTTTATAAAGGTTTCGAGTTCGGAGATTTTGTCTGTTAATGCAGCCATTTTTTTTTATCTGTACCAATCGGCATACATAGCGTAATTGTTTACTATTCTGTCGATTAAATCTTTTTGAAGTTTTTGGTCTGTGTCTTTTATTTTTTTGGCGGGACAGCCTGCGTAAACGCTGCCTTTTTCGGTTTTAGTGCCTTTTGTAACCACTGCTCCGGCGGCGATTATGCAGTTTTCCTCTATGACGGCATCGTCCATGACGATTGCGCCCATGCCAATCAAAACGTTGTCTTTTACCGTGCAACCGTGAACCACGGCGTTGTGGGCAATAGAAACATTGCTGCCGATGTTCAGCGGACTTGTCTTGTAAGTGGAATGAAGGCAGGCGTTGTCCTGAATGTTGACGCGGTTGCCAATTCTTATGGAATTAACGTCGCCCCTTATAACGGCGTTGAACCAGACGTTGCAGTCATCGCCCATTACAACATCGCCTATGACGGTGCAATTGTCTGCAAGCCAAATGTTTTTGCCGAACTCAGGAGTTTTGCCCAAAAGCGGTTTTATTAATGCCATGTTTTATCAGTTTTTTCTTGTTAACTCAAATCCAAATCAACGTCTTCGTCATTGCTTTGTGCCTTTTTTTGATTGTTGCAGAAAGGGCAGACTTCAAACGAAGACGGATAAATTTCGCCGCAATAGGGACAACTTTTAAGTTTTCCTGACGGTTTTTCCTCTGGTGTCGGTTCGATAGTCTGAGGCGGTTTTGCCTCGGCTTTTTGAGCCGAAGTTTCAGGCGCATACATATCAAACCAGACTTTTTGAGACTGCCATGCACCATCTTTCAAAAATCTGTCATGATAACTTTCGCCTCTTGCTATACAGCACCTACCGACGATTTCTTTACCCGAACAATCTGCGCCCGAACTTTTTTTGCCAAGCGACAGCCTAAGCCCGTTGTTTTTTGAGATAACGGGTTTCATTTCGGTTAAATCCAACATATAACACTTTTCTATTGAAGCCTCAGAAAACTTCACAAAAACGAAATAAATTCTCGGTGTACCCGCCCAGAGAAAATTTATGACGTCTTTTTTTAACGAGAATTTTCCTTGCGCATTGCCCTCTCCGACGATTGAAACTTCCAATCCGTCAGAGACTTGTTTCCATTCAAGAGAGTCCATATAATAACAAAATTATATGCAAATATAAATATATTTTTTTACTCTGCAAAAATTGTTTGTATTTCTGCAACCCTTTGCGCAATCGTTTGCACACTTTTTTTAATAAAAATAAACATTTTTTTAGATTTAAATTCCTATAATACCTTAAATTTGCTGCGTATAAATACAAAAAAAATAAGGTATTGTTATACCATAATTACACACTAATTTTTCAAATATTATTAAAACAATTTAAACTAAAAAAAATGGACTGTAAGACATTAAACTTTCGTTATCTCATAGCGTTTTTGCTATGTATAACATTTGCAGGGCTTTCTCTGTCAGCCTCAGCCCAAAAAGCACTTTCGGGTAAGATTACTGACGAGAATAGTCAGCCGCTTATCGGAGTTACCGTGTCAATAGAAGGAACTACTGTCGGTACAATTTCCGATATTGACGGTAACTATCAACTCCAAGTTCCCGCCGATAAGGAAAACGGAATGGTTGTTTTCTCTTTTATCGGTTATGAAACCGTTACTACGGCTATTCCTGCTTCGGGAAAACTTAACATTCAAATGAATCAAGCCGTTACAGAGTTGGGCGAGGTAGTTGCCATCGGTTACGGTACCAAGCGCAAAGGCGACCTTACCGGCTCTATTGCCTCTGTCAGCGAAAAAGACTTCAACGGCGGCGTGGTTTCAAGCCCCGAACAACTCATTAACGGCAAAGTTGCCGGCGTTCAGATTATGTCGAAAGGCGGTTCGCCGTCTGCCGGAAGCGCAATTAAAATCCGCGGCGGCGCGTCGCTTAACGCCTCCAACAACCCTCTTATCGTTCTTGACGGCGTGCCTTTGGAAGAAGGCGGTATTATGGGTAATGACAACAATTTCTTGTCGCTCATCAACCCCGCTGACATTGAGTCTATGTCGGTCTTGAAAGACGCTTCGTCAACCGCTATCTACGGTTCAAGGGCCTCTAACGGTGTTATTATCATCAACACCAAAAAAGGTGCTAAGGACAAATTGAAAGTTAATTTCAATACTACAAACTCGGTTTCGTTTAAAACCAAAACTCCGGATATGCTTTCCGCTTCAGAATTTTCGGAAGTACTTAAAGAAAAATTTCCGTCAAGAGCTAACCTTATTGGTTCGGAAAATACCGACTGGGTTGATGAAGTTTTTCAACCGGCATGGGCTTCCGACAACAATCTTAGCGTTTCGGGCAGTATTGCAAAAGTTCTTCCTACTCGTGTATCGGTAGGCTATCTTGCACAGGACGGTATTTTGATGACGGACAATGTAAAACGTTATACCGCAAACTTAAATCTCAGCCCTACTTTCTTTCACGATGATTTAAAAGTAACACTTTCTGGCAAAGGAGCTTACAACGATAATACTTTTGCCGACGGTGGATATGCAATTTATCAAGCCCCAACATTCAACCCTACTATACCTGTTAAATCCGGAGATGACAATTATATGCAAGGTTGGACGGAAGTTTACGACACTAATGCTGACGGAACCAAAACTTATACCTCAGGTTATCCAAATCCTGTTGGTTACTTGGATTATTCAAGTAATACCTCAAAAGTAAAACGTATTATTACAAACTTGGATATTGATTACACTTTCCCGTTTTTGAAAGATTTAAGAGCACATGTTACCGGCGGTTTCGACGGTTCTAAGGGTGAAGGCAACAATACGTGGTCTAATGATGTTTTCAGAGATTACTCCACTAACGGACGTAATTTTGATTACGGTCCTCAAATTAATAAAAATGCACTTTTTACCGGTTATTTGTTTTATAACAAGAGAACTGATAATATCAATTTTGATTTCACTGCCGGTTATGATTATCAGAAATGGCACAATAATAAATCGGGATATTGGGAATATTCTTATTTAGGAAAAACCGAAGCCGATCAGATCGTCTACCATCCGGAAGAGGATTGGGCTCACGTTCTTATGTCTTATTACGGCAGGGCAAACGCGACATTCTTTGGCAAATACATGCTTACCGCTACTATCCGCCGCGACGGTACGTCAAGATTTTCAAAAGACAACCGTTGGGGTACTTTCCCATCAGTTGCTTTGGCTTACCGTCTTACGGAAGAGCATTTTATGTACGGAATCCGAAACGTTGTCAACAATATAAAAATCCGTGCAAGTTGGGGTATTACCGGTCAGCAGGAAGGTAAGGATATAGGCAATTATAGATATTTGTCAACATACAACCTCTCTCAGGTAGGTGCTCAATATAAATTCGGCGATACTTATTATAATATGTACCGTCCTTCTGCTTATATTGAAGACCTTAAATGGGAAACAACAAAAGCATGGAACTTCGGTGTTGACTTCGGTTTCCTGAATGACAAAATCACGGCATCAGTTGATTATTACACCCGCAAAACAGAAGACCTTATGGCAACAGTTCCTGTTGCAGCAGGAACAAACTTCGCCGCTGTTACAACTACAAACGTAGGAAACGTTGATTCAAAGGGTGTTGAAATTGTACTTGGATATTCGCCGGTTCAGACAAAAGACTGGGGCTTGGACTTGAATTTCAACGCGACATGGCAGCAAAACAAAATTTCCAACCTGAGATTGTCTGATAAAGCGGCAATTGCTCCCACATTAGTAGGTGAGGCGGTTAATACCCATCAATTGCAGGTATTTATGGAAGGTTATGCTCCTTATACTTTCTATTTGTTTCACCAACTTTATGACTCTGACGGCAATCCTATTGAAGGTGCATACGCTGATATTGACGGAAAAGACGGCATTACCGATGCTGACAAATATTTTGTCCACTCAGCATTACCGGATTGGATTATGGGATTTTCTTTTAACCTCAGGTATAAGAAATGGACATTGTCTTCGTCGTTGCGTGCGAATATAGGCAATTATGTTTATAACGGAACATCTTCAAATGCCGGTGCATCCGAATGTCTCAACTGGAATACCCAATTCCAAGTAAACAATATCAATTCTTCGTATAAAGATACGAAATTCGGCATCCGTCAAATATTTTCCGACTATTATTTGGAGAATGCTTCATTCTTGAAAATGGACAATATAAGTCTCTCTTATAATTTCGGCAGGCTGACGAAATGGTTCGGTCTTAACGCAACCTTTGCAGTACAAAACGTATTTACCGTTACAAAATACTGCGGTATTGATCCGGAAATCGAGAACGGTATAGAAAACAATTTTTATCCGAGACCGAGAACTTTCTCACTTAGTTTGGGATTTGACTTTTAGTTAGTAATAGATTTTTAAAAAGAGATTAAAGATGAAAAAATTAAAATATATACTTTCGGCTGCACTTGCATCAGCGATGTTTTTACAGTCGTGTGATTTAGACGAGTATCCGAAAATGGAAACCACAGGTAATGAAGTATATTCTTCGGAAGAAGGATATAAACAGGCTCTTGCCAAAATTTATGCCGCATACGTAATCCGCGGTAATGAAGAAGGCGGCGGCAATGCTGACCTTAAAGGAGAAGATCCGTATTATTGTTCCCGTTCTTGTTTCAACCTGCAAGAATGTGGTACTGATGAGATTATGTTTACGTGGGCTGTTTCAGACGAACTTTTGGAAATTTCGCAATTGAAAAATCTAAACGGTCAGTCAAAATGGATTCACGGAGCATACTATTCGCTCTACTACATTGTAACCCTTGCCAACGATTTTATCCGAAATTGCAGCGATGAGGGTGAAACAGGTAAAATGAAAAATGAGGCGCGTTTTATGCGTGCGTTTGCATACTCTCAAATTATGGATTTTTGGCCGGTAGGTGCGTTTGTTACCGAAAAAGACCCTATCGGTGCATACGAGCCGAGCATTGCAACACGTTCCGAAATGTGTGATTACGTAATTTCCGAATTGAAAGATCTTACGGAAGTACTGCCCGAAACCAATGAGCAATACAGAGCGAATAAATATGCAGCCGCTGCATTGCTTTCGAGGGTTTTATTGAACGCCAACGTTTATAAAGGAAGCGACGACAAACAGTATTACAGCGATTGTATTAAATATTCCGAAATGGTAATTAACGGCGGTTACAGTTTGGAAAATGATTTTTACAAACTCTTCAATGCCGACAATTACAAACGTACCAACGAAATAATTTTCTCGTTCTACACAGGCAAAGACGGTAGCAACGGCGACAAAGGCTACGGCTCCACTACTATGATTATTTCCGGCTCAGGCAATCAAGCCGATGACGGTTCAAAAGCAAATCTTATAGACGTTCTCGGACTTGGTGATGCAAATAACGCCTGGCAGTTGTTTAGAGCAAGAAAACAGGCTGCACAACGTTTTGAAGCGGGCGACAAACGCGATTTGTTTTTCAAAGACGGACGTTCTGTTGATAATCCGACTCCTTTTGAATCCAAAGAAGCCGGAGAAGGTTATGTTTTCAATAAGTTCTGCAATACTACCGATGACGGCAAAGTTGCAGGTGATTATTCGAATGATTTGTCTCAGGTGGATTTGCCGGTTTTGAGACTTTCGGAGGTGATTTTAAACGAGGCTGAGGCTATTTTGCGTGGTGGTGCAGGTGCTACAAGGTCAGCAGTTCAGTTGGTTAATCAAGTGCGTTCAAGAGCGGGTGTTTCCGATTTTTCGGCTGCTGATTTGGACGCGACAACCAACGGAGTTCAATTTTGGAATCTTTTGGAAGAACGCGGCCGCGAGTTTCTGCTTGAATCTCTTCGCAGAACCGATCTTATACGTTTCAATGCATACGCCGGACCTGAGGTTCAATACGAATGGGAATGGAAAGGCGGAGTTTTAAGCGGCACAACTGCGGAAGCAAAATATAAATTTTTCCCGTTGCCCGTTAATGAATTATCTGCTAACTCGGCTCTTTATGACCCGTATTACAATTAATTGACTGTTGAAAAATCAAAAATTTTAAAGAAATGAAAGTTAAAAATTATTTATATATCGGTGTCGTTTCAGCACTCTTGATGAGCGGTTTCACCTCTTGTGAAGACGATTTGGAACACTACACCGTGTCGGATTTAACCCCGACTACCGACTTTGCTCTTTCAGAGGCAAGCGTGCAAATTGATGAGGATAATCTCTCTGAAACAGTTTTGAACCTGCTTTACACCGAAAATTTACTCAAAGTTACAAACGGCGAGGTAGGTACCAATCTTGGCGGCGGATACATTGAAGTTCAGGCTTCGGCAGACGAAAGTTTTTCGTCTTTCCAAACATTCTCCGGCAGCAACTTGAAAAGTCTCAAAGGCGATGTAATCAATGCGACAGCCTCTGCTATCGGTCTTAAACCCAACACTCAGGGCGTGATGTATCTCCGTCTTGCATCTTCTCTTGGCAAAAACAGCGAAGAAGTGTTATATTCCAACGTTGCAAAACTCAAAGTTACACCTTTGGAAATAGACTCTCATTGGGCGTACATTTACTTAAAAGATTCTGACGAGAAGTTCACGGTAAAGAGTGCGCAGTATTTGTTTTCGGTAGATAACGATGGCAAATATCAGGGCTTTATCAATGCTGAGGCTTGGTTGAATTTTGGCGTTGTGACAGAAGACGGCACATTGTACGGCACTTCGGAAGGCACAGGCTGGACGTTTATGAGTTATATGGCGGGCGGCGATCACTTCTGGCTTACGGCAAAGGCGGGTTGCTATTATTTTACGATGGACACCAAAAATACTTCAAAATTGGCTGACGCTTATTTGATTACATCGCTTGTCTGCGGCGGCGACATCAACAATGCCTCAATGGTTTGGGACGCTGCAAAATCGGCTTGGAACGCATATATTGTTGTTCCCAAGGATAATTCCAACGTAACAATTTCGGGAACTGCCGATCATTTCCAGTCGTCGCAGGACAATCCCGACGAGGTTGTTGAAATCGGCTTTTCCGGCACGCAAAACGATGTTGAGTTTACTTTGGGCGGCAAAGGCACGGGCGTTACAATTCCCGAAAAAGGTACTTATAAACTCACTTTGAAACTTGGTCTTAACTCAAAATACAAATTCACTATCGAGCCTGCCGAGGTTACGGTTTATCCTGACAAAGTAACCCTCAGCGGCACCGAACTTGTAACCGAGGTTCTTGACGGCGCGGCAACGGGCGTTTATACCGGTTTTGCAAACTTGAAATCAGGCGTTCAAGAGATTGTCTTTTCTGACGCAAAAGATTACGGCGTAAAAATCGACATAAAAAAAGACGGCTGGTATATGGTTAACCTTGACCTTACTAAAAAACGCGCCGAGGCAGTGCTTTACGGAAATACGTTAGCGGTTTCGGGTTTTTGGTCTGGCGAATTGAAAATGAACGAAAACGGCAATTATGCAGGATTTGTTACCAAAGGCGATGATTGGAATTATTACCTTGAAGATGAAAACGGTCAAAAGTATGCAACTTATAAAAGTTGGGATCAGTTTACCTTTGGAGTTTCGGAAGGTGATTACGACCATTTGTGGCTTGAACCCAAAGCCAATGCTTTTATCGAGATTGACCCGTTCAACCACACTTGGAATTATGCTTACGAAAATGCTTTGGTAGTAATTGCAAAACAATCGACTATTGCGGCAGGTGGCGTTAGAACTATTCTTTATTATGATGAGGCAACCGGCACTTACAAAGGCGAGTATGACAATACGTCCGATGATAGCGGAACAAACTGGAACTATTATTTGCAGGGCGTAAATTCAGCAAAAGACGGTCTTGTATATTACGGTTGTGTTGAATGGGATAACACAAAAATTGAAGAGCGCGAATTTGCAGATGCTTCTGATGCACATAGTTTGTGGACTGATCCTACGAAGAAATGGACGATGACTGTAAATCTTGCCGACAAGACCATTACGTATGTTGAAAAAACAGAATAATCCTTAAATTTTCTCTCTCATAAAGTCATTCCGCCGTCTGAAAGTTTTTTTTTAGGCGGCGGAATTTTTTTTATATCAAATCTTCCATTGTAACCTCCCTTTGCGCGATGCTTGAATATTCGTTTTTTACAAGACCGTAGGTTGTTACCATAACAAGATGGATTGCTTTTTTACATTTGGTTTCGTCTGCAAAAACTTGTATTTTGTTTAAAAGTTCTTCGTGGTATTTTTTTGTGATATTGTATTTTGTATTCCAAAATTTTATTTCGCATACGTTGATGATATTGTCGGCACGGTTGATTACAAGATCTATTTGTACGCCTTTTTCGCTTTTTTGCGATTGCCAGCATGAAACCGAAGTTTGTATGCCTGATATGCCGAGTGCGTGTTCTATTTTATTGATATGGTTGAGACATAATAGTTCAAATGCGTATCCAGTCCAAGCATTATGAAGCGGGGTGTTGAGTTGTAATGACCAAAATTCCTTGTCGGTGGTTCCGTATTTTTTTATAAACTTGAAATAAAAAAATGAGTAAAAATCCGTCAGTTGAAAAATGCTGTTGCGTTCTTTGTTGTTGAACCCTTGATATTTGCGGATAAAATCGCAGTTGTCAAGGTCTTCAAGGATTTTGGACAACGTACCTCCGTCTGTAAGTTTTGTAACCTCAATTATTTCTTTGCGCGAAAGCCCCTTGTTTTTTTTGCTTAATGCTTCGATTACTTTTACATAACCTGTGCTTTCTTCAAAAAGCGAAGAGTATAGAGCCTTAAATTCACCGTAGAGTTTGCCTTGCCGTTTGAACAGCATATTATCAATATTTTGCGCAAGACTCATGCCTTTTTCTATCATGCTGAGGTAATACGGAACTCCGCCCATTACCATGTAACATTCCAAAATATCTTTTTGACTGAAAATGATGTTGTTGGCATCAAAATATTCTTTACATTCGGCCAGCGAAAATTGTTTTAAATATATTTTACGGGTTATTCTGTTGTGAAGTCCGCCCTTGTTTTTGATTATGTTTTTGGTAATCCATGATGTTGCCGAGCCGCAAATTATAAGTACAATATTGTTTTGTGTATTGCCGTAATCGTTCCAAAAATGCTCCAATGCCGTTACTAAATTGCTTTTAGCGGTTGCCATGTACGGAAGTTCGTCAATGAAGACCACTTTTTTGCCTTTTGTTTTTTTTGTGTTTTCCAATAATACGCGCAGCAGCGAAAATGCTTCCATCCAATTTTTGGGGTCGGGACTTAGAGGCGAACCGTACCGGCGGAGAGATTCTCCGAAATTGTGAAGTTGCTCAGTTTTATTTTTCAGAGCAAGTCCTGTATGTTTGAATGTGAATTTGTTGTTGAAATATTGGTTTATCAAAAATGTTTTGCCGATTCTGCGTCTGCCGAATATTACAACAAATTCAGGTTCAGATGATTGTATTATATTGTCGAGTTGGGTAGTCTCGTTTTTACGCCCGATAAGTCTTGACATGTTGTTCAAAATTTTATTTATTCATGGGCAAAAATAGCATATTTTTTTGTATTTACAAAAAATACTCAGCTGTAACTATGATTTTTTTTATAGTTACAGCTGAGTATTTTAAAAATTGTCAGCTGTAACTACTATTTTTTATATAGTTACAGCTGCATATTTCCTCCAACATTAATTTTATATTATCAATTATTGTATTTTGGTTTTAAATTTTGAAATGTTCTTACCTTTGCATCGGCGTTTTGTTTCCGTTTTTTACAAGAATCCTTAAAACACGGAATTAAAAGGGAATCAGGTGAAAAACCTGGACAGTCCCGCTGCTGTTAACTTTTTTAATAACGGGCATTATATTCTTTTGCCACTGAAAAAAAAATTCGGGAAGGCTTTAATGCTTAAAGTAAGTCAGAAGACCTGCAAAACAGCCTTTTTTGTTGCTAAAACTGCGAGGACGGTTTGGGTAACGACTTGATAATAATCATTTTGGATTAAATGAAAGGAATATTGCCATACTCTCTTATTTTGGTGTGGTTGGTGGTGTTTTGTGCCGGAGTTTCAGCGCAAAACTCTGATACCGTTATCACCAAAAATTTGAGGGAAATAGATGTTTTTGCTGACAAGGAAACAAATAAATCCACTGTCGTTCAGGCACTTGAAGGAAAATTTATTTGTCTTATGCCGGTCAGCGAAATATCTGATGTTTTGAAATTGTTCAGCGGACTTAATATAAAGGATTACGGCGGCACAGGCGGTCTTAAAACCGTTTCCGTGCGTTCTCTCGGCGCATCGCATACAGCAGTGGAATACGACGGTGTTCCCGTTTCAAACACGTTGGGCGGACAAATCGACATTTCGCGTTTTCAGACGGGCAGTGTTTCCGAGATAAATCTTTGTATCGGTCAGACGGACAATCTCTTAAAACCCGCTAAACTTTTTGCCTCAGGTGCAGTCCTTAGTATCAAGTCTTTTGATGCTTTTCTGCCTGAGCCTCAAAAACTGAAATTCAATTTTAAAACCGGTTCTTTCGGGTATCTTTTTCTTGGCACTGACTTTTTGAAAAAAATCGGCAAGCATTTGATTCTTAGTGTGAATGCGGATTTTTTGCGCTCTGACGGAATGTATAATTTTACTTTGAAAAATTATAAAACCGTAACAACAGAAAAACGCCGCAATACCGACATCCGTTCCGGCAAATTGGAGTTTTCGCTGAATTTCAACGATTCTATAAGAAACAGTTTTAATATAAAATTTTACGGTTACAAGTCTGAGCGGGGACTGCCCGGAAGCGTTGTTTTTTATAATCCGCATGCCGAAGAGAGGCTCAAAGACGCTGACTTTTTCGTTCAGACGGATTATAAACGCCGTATTTTCAGCAATTTGACCACAAAGTTGATTGCAAAATACGATTATTCCAACAATTATTATACAGACAAAAATGTTATGTATACTGACGGAAAACTCAAACAAAATTCCACTCAAAACGAGGTTTTCTTTTCGTGGATAAATCTTTGGCAGGTGATTCCGCCGCTGAGTTTTTCCGTCAGCATAGACGAGAGTTTCAACACTCTTGAAAGTGATATAACTGACAGACAGCCAAAGCGTAACACAATTCAGTCGGCGGCAAATTTGCGTTATCGTTTTAGGAATTTGCTGTCCTTTACTTTGGGTGAAGTGTTTACGCATTTGAGAGAAAAAACTGTAAAAGGTGCGCATTTAAATGATTTGGACAAATTTTCGCCTTATATGACTGTGGAAGTTTTCCTTACGAAAAATTTTACCGCTGATATTCTGTTAAAAAATACTTACCGTGTCCCAACGTTCAACGAATTGTATTACACGACCTTAGGTTCAACGGCTCTGAAACCCGAAGACGCGTCGGAAGTGAATTTCGGAGTTTGTTACGGCAAAAAATCATGGAAGGTTTCAGCGGATTATTATTACAACAGCGTTGACAATAAGATAGTTGCGGTTCCGACTTTGTATGTTTGGAAAATGTCGAACTGCGGCAGAGTAAAAATTTCTGGAGCGGATTTTTCTCTTGACAAAAATTTCAGTTTTCCGCAATTTGATATGTCCATTGATGTCTGCGCAAAATATTCTTATCAAAAAGCCGTGGACGTAACCGACGAAAAATCAAAACTTTACAATAACCAAATACCTTATACGCCGTTACATTCGGGCAATTTTTATTCGGTTTTTAAATACAGGAATTATGCGCTGAGTTTGGTTTCGGTGCTGAGCGGCAAGAGGTACTTTCTGGCGTATAATATCCCTGACAACGAAATTTCAGGTTATGCAGAATTTTCAGCCTCTTTGATGAGGGAATTTTGCGTAAAAAATACTCAAATTTTAGTAAAATTTTCTTGTATAAATTTTACCAATGAGCAATACGACGTTATAAAATTTTATCCTATGCCCGGACGGCAATTTCAATTGAATTTAAGTTTAACATTATAAAAATAACAAAAATGACACAGAAATTTTTAAAATTTTTCTCGTTAAGTACTTTGGTATTAAGTACTTGCTTTGTATCATGCGACAAAGAGGACAACGACAAACAAGAACCCGTTATCGACCCTGTTTCTAGGCGTGCTTTCATTCTAAATGAAGGCTCTTGGAATGCCAACAATTCCACTCTTGACCGTTATAATCCTTATTCCGAGCCGACGGTTTTGGAGAAGGATATTTTCTCAACTGCCAACGGCGAGAAGATTGGCGATACGGGTCAAGACCTCATCGCCTACGGAAACAGACTTTATCTTTCGGTATGGGGCAGCAATTATTTGGCAAAGTTGGACTTAAACGGCAAAGTTATAGAAAAATATCAATTCAAACCCGATGAGGGTCAGCCTCGTCGTCTCGCCGCCAATGGAAAATTTGTTTACGTTTCTACTTACGGTGGTAAAGTTGCAAAATTTGACACAACTTCAATTGTTTCACCGGTTGCATTTGTGGAGGTTGGCAACAATCCCGAAGGCATCGCCGTAAAAGGTAACTATCTCGTAGTCTGCAACTCGCAGAAAGACAACGTTTCTGACAACAGAATTTCTATTGTTGACCTCAGCACATTCACCCTCGAAAAGCACATTGAATCAGAGGTTTACGGTAATTATCAGAATGTTGCCGTAGTAAAAGACAGCGTTTATATCACGTATTACACGCCGTCGTACACTGTCGAAATGCTCAACCTTGACATTAACAAAGGCACGCTGACACCCTCTGGTGCGGCGACCAAGATGATTGGCACTTCCGAAGGCGAACTTTTCTGCGCCAACGTTGCCACTGTCTATGACGAAAATTGGAACGCCACCACCAACACGTCATTCTTTGTACGCGATGTCAAAACCGGACAAGACACGCCCATTCTTGACCTTAACGCAACGCCCGAACTTACCACTGCAACGGTCTATCTGTTTGATATTGACTATGCCTCCCGCGACCTTTATATCGGCACAACCGATTACAAAACCAACGGTACGATTTACCGTTTTGACAAAGACGGCAAGTTGTTGGATAAATTTGAAACAAGTAGTATCAGTCCAAGCAAGGCAGTGGTATTTTAAAGTTTGGAAAAAAACGTTTTTTGGGTGAAGACTATCGGAATTTTTTCTGGTAGTCTTTTTTTTATTTTTCGTCAAAAAACTTTCTTTCAGAAAAAAATTTGCAGATGTTTATATTTTTTTGTTAATTTGCGAAAAATATTTACGAAGAAAATGGAAAAAATTTCAGGTGCGGACGCCGTATTGCTTTCTTTGATTGAAGAGGGTCAGGATACGGTTTTCGGTTATCCGGGCGGTGCGGTGATACCGCTTTATGACAGTCTTTACGGCAAAAGGGACAAAATTCATCATATTTTGGCACGCCATGAGCAGGCTGCCGTTCACGAGGCTCAGGCATACGCGCAGGTTACCGGCAAACCCGGTGTTTGTATCGTAACCTCTGGACCTGGTGCAACTAACGCTATCACGGGCATTGCTAACGCTAATATGGACTCCGTCCCGCTTATTGTTATAACCGGACAGGTTGGAAGCGCGTTTTTAGGAACTGACGCTTTTCAGGAGACCGACGTTTTCGGTCTGTCAATGCCGATTGCAAAATGGAGTGCGCAAATTACAAGGGCGGAAGATATTGCCGAAACTATGGCAAAAGCCTTTTATATTGCCGTTTCGGGACGTCCGGGCGTGGTGGTTTTGGAGATTACAAAAAACGCTCTTACTTCAAAAACGGATTTCGTTTACAAAAAAGCACCAGTGATAAGGAGTTACGTTCCTTATCCCGAAATTCCGGGCGAAGTTATTGACAAGGCGGCTGAAATGATTAACGCTGCCGAAAAACCACTTATCCTCCTTGGACACGGAGTTTTGATTGCAAGGGCGGAAAAAGCCGTCAAAGAGTTTGTTGAAAAATCGGGCATACCTTTCGGTACTACACTGATGGGCTTGTCTGCGTTGCCGTCAGACCATCCGCTTAACGTCGGAATGTTGGGAATGCACGGCAGTTACGCTTCCAATATGCTGACCAACCAGGCCGACCTTATCATCGCAATCGGTATGAGGTTTTCTGACAGGGTTACGGGAAAAACCTCCGGCTACGGCACAAAAGCCAAAATCCTTCACATCGAAATCGACAAGTCGGAAATCGGAAAAATTGTTTCGGCGGATTTGTCTGTACACGGGGATTTGAAATCGGCTTTGTCGTACCTTACGCCCAGAATTGAGAAAAAAACTTACAACCGCTGGCGCAAAGAGTTCGACAAGTTCTACCAGATGGAATTGGAACAGGTCATAAGAAAGGACATTCAGTCAAAAAAGCCGCTTATTCAAATGGGCGAGGCTGTTGACATCGTTTCAAAAAAGACTGCCGGAAACGCAATTGTCGTTACGGATGTCGGTCAAAACCAAATGGTTGCGGCAAGATATTATAAGTTTAAACACCCGGATACGTTTTTGACTTCGGGAGGCTTAGGAACGATGGGATTTGGACTTCCGGCGGCTGTCGGAGCGGCTGTCGCCCAGAAATTTATGCCCGAAGACAACATAATGAAAAATTTCCCCGTTGTGCTTTTTACCGGCGACGGCGGTTTCCAGATGAACGAACAAGAACTCGGAACGATTATTCAGGAAAAAGTTCCCGTTAAAATGATAATTCTCAACAATTCCGTTCTCGGAATGGTACGTCAGTGGCAGAATATGTTTAACGGAAAACGTTATTCGGAAACAGACCTTGTAAATCCTGATTTTGTTTGTCTTGCAAAGGCTTACGGAATCAAAGCCAAAAAAGTGGAATACCGTGATGATTTGGAGTCTTCAATAGAAGAAATGCTTAATTTTGACGGTCCGTATCTGCTTGAAATCATGGTGGACAAGGACATGAAAGTTATGCCTTTTATCGCTCCCGGCTCTACGGTTGACGAAATGAAATTAGTTAGCAACGATTAGAAAAAATGGAAGAAAATATAAAACAATATACGGTTGTCGTTTTTACGGAAGACAAAGTCGGACTTTTGAACCGCATAACGATAGTTTTTACCCGCAGGCATCTTAATATTGATTCCCTGACGACTTCGGAATCGGAAATCAAAGGCATTTTCCGTTACACGATTGTTACCAAGACGACACCCGAAATGATGAAAAAAGCCGCCGATCAGATTGAAAAACTGACGGAGGTTTTGAGGGCGTTCTATTATGAGGCTCAGGACGTTGTAAGTCAGGAACTTGCGCTTTACAAAATTTCGACGGCAAACCTTTCTACACCAATGGAAGGCTTGATTAGGGATTTCAACGTAAGAATACTTGACATTGAAAAAGAGTTTATCATAGTCGAAAAAACCGGTTCAAGAAAAGAAGTGTTGAGACTTTTTGAACAGTTGAAACCTTACGGCATTTTGCAGTTTGCATGTACGGGTCAAGTTGCGGTAACAAAGCCGATGAAAGAACTCGAAACTTACCTTCAAGAACTCAACAAGGCTGCGCAAAAGTCCAACGAAATTAGAAGTTGGAAACTTAAAAACTAAAAAAAAGCCGCAAAAAAATTGCGGCTTTTTTTATGTTATTTCCTTTTCTTGGCTTTTTTCTGATTGTTTTGCGATGTATTCGCTGTAATAAGTTATGACAAGGCACGTAAACGGAATCGCAAGAATCAGTCCCAAAAAGCCTAAAATCTTACCCCAAACACTTAGCGACAGCAAAATTATTGCCGGATTAAGTCCTGTGTTTTTGCCCATTATATAAGGCGTAATTATCATATCCTGAATGATTTGCACAGCAACAAAAACCGCTGCCGTCATTAAAACTGCAACCCATAACGGAGAGTCAGTTTCTACGGATTTGATAACTGTCAATAAAAATGCCGGCAAAAATCCTGCAATTTGCAAATACGGTACAAGGTTTAACAGACCGACAAAAATTCCGAGTGTCAATCCCATTGGCAACCCTATCAATGCAAACCCGGAAGAATACAAAATCGTAACACACAAAACTACAAGTAGTTGCCCTCGAAAATAATTGCTCATCTCTTTTTGAAAACGCTGGATAAAGGTCCTGAATTTTTCCTTATATTTCGGCAAAATCATTTTATAAACCCCTGCTGAAATTTCGTCGTAGTCCTTCATTATAAAAATAATATACAGAATTATAATTGCAAGTCCAAAAATACTTGACAAAAGGTTGAACGTTTCTGAAAAAAAGTTTGTTATTTTTGGCAAAATCTTATCTAAAACCTGTGAAAAATTTCCGTCAGTAAATAATTTTTCGATGTTTTTGTCTGATGCAAAGTTGTTGAGATAGGTACTGATGAAAGCGGGAATGTTTTCCGACCATTTTTCTTGTATTGCGCGGTCTTTCAGCGTTGAGTAAAGCGCACTTACCTCTGAAAATATTGACGGAAAAATCAATTCGTAGATGCCGAAAATTGCCGCCGCAACTATCAGCAAAGTTAAAATTACTGATAATATGCGTTTTTTAAGAAAACGGTTGAAAAATTTGACAACAGGGTTAAGAATGTATGCTATCATAAACGCTACCGCAAATGGCAACAAAACATTTCTTAAATAATAGACTGTCAGCAAAACGGCAACAAACGCACCGAATTTTACCCAAATATTTTTTTCTATCAACTTTAACATTTTTCAGTCCAAACTTTGCAAAAATTCCATTGTATTAACTCCGTCTGCAAAATCAAAAATTGATGGGTTTTGTGCTGCGCCGAGTTTTTCGGTTTTTAGACCTTTTATGTCGTTATTAGATACAACGCACTGAATATTATCGGATAATGAAAGTAATTTTTCTGATAGTTTTTCTAAATTGTCGTATCTTTCGTAAAATAAAACACCTATCGGCGAGCTCAAAATGTTGTTGTCTTCTTTTAAAAGCAAGAAATTGTTGTCAAGCAGATTTGCTTCTGACATCAAATAAACAGCCTTGTTATAATCGTAATTATCAGCGTATTTCGGATTGTTGATAACGTATGAAAATGATACGATATTTTTGAAAAAATCCTGAAAATCATAATTTTGAGGAACAAATATTTTTGAAATACTTCTGCAACCGAGACCGTAATACGCAAAAATATCCGCGCCGAGTTTTTCTAAGTCAGTCTTGTTTTCTTTTCCTGTTAAAATGGCAACAGAGTTTCTGTTTCGGCGGATTATATGCGGATATTTTGAAAAATAATAGTCGAAATAGCGGCTTGAATTGTTGCTGCCGGTTGCTATTATTCCGTCAAAATCAATGCGTTGCTCTTTTTCTTCTATGAGTTTATCTTTTAACGCAGGGTTTATGGTTTTCAAGATTTCCATCACTGCAAACGGTAAAAGTCTGTCTTTTTGTGAAAATTTTGCTACGCATGTTTTTCCTGAAAACAAGACGCAAAAAATGTCATGAAAGCATACGAGCGGAATATTTCCTGCCGCTATGATTTTTACTTTTTTTTCAGAGAGTTTGCTTACTTTGTATTGCGCTTCAAATTCGTCTAAATCCTTTTCGTTAAGCATTTTGGATAGCGATAACAATTGCATTTTAACGAACTGTTTGCTAAACCAGCCGTTATAATTGTGATAATTTTCAGCAATGTCTTTTAAATGTTTAACTTCGTTTTGATATTCAGGAAAATCCCTATCGGTAGCCGCAGCGTTAAAAATCTTACCGAGAGTTATAAAAGTATCTTTGTACATAGTTTTATATCAATTTATTAACCGCGAAATATTTCCATAGAGGGGCGGCCATCATTGCCTGATGAAATTCGTCGTTTTTTAACATTCTGATAACTTCTTGTTCTTCAACGAGATAAATTTTTATATCCTCGGTTGTTTCGAGGTGCTGAGTTGAGACTTTTTCAACACCTTTTGCTACAAATGTATAACTGTAATTTGTACATGCGCCTGCGTTCGGGCTGGTTGTCATTAGAAGAGACCATTCTCCGCCCGCATAACCTGTTTCTTCGTAAAGTTCGCGTTTTGCACCTTCCATCGGGTCTTCGCCTTTTTCAACGCAACCTGCCGGAAGTTCAAATGCGGTAAGTTTTTGGGCATGACGATATTGACGTTCAAGAAGGTATTTTCCGTCTTTTGTTATTGCTATTACGTTACAAAATTCGGGATATTCCAGAACGTAAAATTCGTTGATTTCTGCGCCGGTAGGTAGTTTTACATGGTCGCGCCGTGCTGTCAGCCATGGTCTTTTGAAGAGGTATTCGCTGTCCAAAACCTCCCATTCCATCGGGTCTTTATTGATGTCGTTTTCCATATTCAAATTTTTCTGCTAATAAGTGCAAAAGTAATAAAAGTTTTGATTTTAAGAAAAGTTTTTTTTAACTTTGCCAAACGCATTGACAGCGGACTTTTTAACACAAAAGTGAGATTTGATGAAAACACTCATTGCGGTTATCGGACCAACGGCTTCGGGCAAAACAGATACTGCCGTTAAAATAGCACAAAAATTTGGCACCGAAATTATTTCGGCAGATTCGCGGCAAATCTTTAAAGAGATGACCGTCGGGACTGCTGTACCTGATGAAGAAACTTTAAAAAAAGTAAAACACCATTTTATTCAAACTCGTTCTGTAACAGATTATTATAACGCTTTTATGTATGAGCAGGAAGTGATTTCGTTGTTGGAAAACGACCTTTTCAAAAAGAAAGACGTTGTTGTAATGTGCGGTGGTTCTATGCTTTATGTTGATTCTGTTATTAATGGAATTGATTTTGCACCTGATAGAGACGAAAAACTCCGGGCAGAACTTTGGCATCGTTTTGAAACAGAGGGACTTGAACCGTTGAAAGAAGATTTAAAGCGTTTAGACCCGCAATATTACGGGGAATGTGATTTAAAAAATCATGCAAGGGTTATAAAAGCCTTGGAAGTTTCAATTCAAACTGGAAAACCGTATTCGAGTTTTAGAAAAGGCGAAAAAAAGCAGCGTGGATTTCAGGTTTTGAGAATCGGGTTGAATTTTAAAAGGGACATTTTGCACGATAGAATCAATAGGCGGGTTGATTTAATGTTTGAAAACGGACTCTTGGAGGAGGCAGAAGGTTTAAAAGAGTATAAAGACTTGATGCCGCTTAACACTGTGGGATACAGAGAGTTGTTTGATTATTTTGACGGGAAAACGGATTTTCAGACAGCAAAAGAACTTATCAAACGCAACACAAGACGTTATGCGCGAAAACAAATCACATGGTTTGGTAAAAGTGTTGAAAACCAATGGTTTAATCCTTTGGAAGAGGAAGATAAAATAATGGAAAAACTAAGCAGAATATGAATTTTAGTATCATAATTCCGCTTTTCAACCGTCCGCAAGAAATTGACGAATTGTTGGAAAGCCTTACAAAACAGACTGTTAAAAATTTTGACGTGATTGTTGTGGAAGACGGCAGCGACGTTAAATCGGAAAATATTATCGAAAAATACAAAGACGTTTTGGACGTAAAGTATTTTTTTAAAGAGAACTCAGGACCGGGCACTACGCGTAATTTCGGAGCGGAAAAATCTGATAAAGATTACTTTATTTTTTTTGACAGCGACTGTATTATTCCGGAAAAATATATGGAGATAGTCTCAAAACGTTTTGAAACACAATATACAGATTGTTATGGAGGTCCTGATGCTGCAATGCCGACATTTACTGATGTTCAAAAAGCGGTAAATTATTCTATGACATCGGTTTTGAGTACGGGAGGCATTCGTGGTGGCAGCGAAAAAGCAGGAAAATTTCATCCGAGGAGTTTTAATATGGGCTTTTCGCTGGAAGTCTTTTCCAAAACGGGGGGATATTCAAAAATGCGTTTTGGCGAAGATATTGATATGACTCTTAGAATTTTAGAGAGTGGTTTTTCTACGCAACTTATAAAAGAGGCTTTTGTTTATCATAAGCGGCGGACGGATTTTAAAAAGTTTTTCCGTCAGGTTTTCAACTCCGGCTGTGCAAGAATAAACCTCTATCTCAGGCATAAAAACTCTTTGAAACTCGTGCATTTTCTTCCTGCATGTTTTCTTCTTGGAAATATATTTTGCGTTTTAGCGGCTTTGGTTTTAGGGATAATTTTTGGTTTTAAGACCGCATTACTTTGCCTTACGCCGATAGTTTTATTTTCGGTTTTGGTGTTTTGTGATTCTTTGCGACACAATACTTTAAAAGTTGCAATGCTCTCTGTAAAAGCAGTTTACGTGCAACTTTGCGGTTACGGTTCAGGCTTTTTGAAAGCGGTC
>JAEEGK010007826.1_pt1 | contig 25423 bp, 16 predicted proteins | sample 8958771 | NCBI WGS metagenome assembly JAEEGK01 (sample SAMN16246547, study PRJNA631951) | gut metagenome | biome: gut microbiome; feature: rumen; material: SC-attached | host: Bos | place: Iran: Karaj | collected 2018-10
GTTGTATATTCAAAATAATTATTAATATCTTTTTTATTTATTTTTAAATTATTAGGGAATTTAATTTTACCAATTATAATTTTATCATTTTTATCAGTTTTATCAGTTTTATCAGTTTTTTTCTCAATTTTAAAATTATAATTTAATTTTTTTGATTGTTTAAAAATATTTGTATCATTAAATATTTTAATAACATCATATTGATATTTACTATTTTGTATTATATCTGTATTTTCTAAGTTGTTTCCATTAAATTTATAAAAATTTGAATTATTTGTGTTAAAAATTAAGAATTCAAAAGAATTGTTTTTACAAAATTTTTTCATAATTTCAAAATTAGGATACAATTTTTTTTCTTTATTTAAATATTCTTCATAAGCATTATATGTTGTAATTAATCCTAATTCAATTTTATCTATTTTTATTTGTTTTTCTATTTCTAATTTTTGACAAAAATAATATAAATCAAATAATAGAAAATTTATATTTAATTTTTCAAGTTCATCTTTCCTTTTATTTATACCTATTTGATATGCTTTTAAAATATTTAATCCTTCATTTTGTATTAAAAAACAGAAATCATAATATGGAGAATTTGAATCAATTTGAATAAATAATATATTTTTATTTTTATCATAATTAAAAATTGGAAAAGAATCCACCGAAAAAATTCTTTTTAATTTAATTATTAAAACATTTGGATTACTTGTAATAATATCATAAATAATTTGATACTCTAAATTTAATCCTTCTTCAGATTTTGAAACCTGTGGAAAAATATATTTTAAATTTTCATTATTTCTTAATTTATAAACATAACCTAAATAATTATTATTAAATATCTCTTTTATTGAATCATTTCTAAAACAAATTTTATATTTTTTATTTTTTTCTGTATTAACAAAAATTAATGGTAAAAATTGAGAAATTTTGTTTAACAAATCTAAATCTAAATAATCATTTGATGATATTAAATATTTAAATTTTAATAATAAACAATAATTTTCACAGTTGTAATCTTTAAAAAAGTTTTTAATCTTTTGTGAATATTCTTCAATTATTTTATTCTGAGTTATTTTTTTTAAAGAATAAATATAATTATCTAAACTATCTTCAATATTTTGAGGTACATGTATGAAATCTAACCTTAAATACTTTATTAATTCAGAATAACGAGAACATAAATTTAAAGTCTTTGAATTTAATTGTATATAAATATATACATATCCTTTAATTAATTGAGAGTCTAAATAATTTATTATTGTATCAAATTCATATTCATTTTTTATATTATCAAAAATTAAATGTACTTTATCAAAATGTTGATACATCAAATTTAAGATATTTTTTATTAACTCATCTTTGTTATATATATAAGTATGAATTATTCCAAAAACATAATTTTCAATAAATTGAGAATATTGCTTTAATTGTTCGAATGAATATAATTTTGATAAATAAAAAAATAAATAATTTTGTATATTTTTTTTTGAATATTCTGAATATAAATAATTAACATTACAATAAAAATATCTCAAATTGGAATTAGATTTCGCAATTAAAATTCTTTGAAGATAAACTGATAATCCTATTTTCATATTATAATACAAAATATTTATTTGTTTTTTTTCTTGGTCCAGTAAAAAATTTATTTCTTTCCATTTCATTAAACCAATAATATTTGAATCTATTTCAGGAAAATTTAATAACCTATATTCATTATAAAATTCTTTTACACTAATCTTTTTATATAGAGTTTTTTTTTCTTTTTCTAATATATCAAATATTTTTGTATAAATAGGTTGATAATTTGAATGAACAATTAAACAATCTAATTCATTATTAAAAATTACATTATGAACATCATAAGAATCCATTGAATTTGTTTCTGAACTATTTTTTAATTTAAATTTGACTATTTTTTCATCAAATAATTTATGGTAATATTCTTCAGATACTATATAATTTGTTTTACTTTCCCCATCATAGTCATCAATTTTTATTTTTTTGATAAAATTAATTGTTAATCTGAAACTTGATTCTTTATCTGTTAAATAGACAAATTTGCCTTTTAAATTATATTTTAGAAATAAATTCCTCTTTAATTGTTTAGTTTGATTTGGGAGTTTTGATAATTTTTCTTTGAAATAATTTTTAAAATCAAATGGATTTGAAAAATTTTTATTTTCTAAAAAATTATCTATTTCTTGAAATATTTCTTCTTTTTCTTCTCCAAATTTTTCTAAAAATACTTCTATATTTTGATTAAACATAGAAATGATGTTGTTTATTAATCTAGAAATAATTCTCTATTAATATTATTGACAAATTTAAAAAAATTTTTCTAAAAATAATAATGATTTTATAAAAAATAATTATCATAAATTCATTAAAATAACTAAAGATATTCAAAAGAATATAATTATTTTGTTATAGTAATTTATTTAAAAATTATGTTTGAATAATGTAAAGATTTTTATATCAATTCAGAGTTATTTCTTCAATTTTAGAATATACATTTATATAAATTTTAATAAATATATCAATCTTTAGTTTATATTAATAATTAATTATTTAATATTATATATTTTTTATTTTTATTATTTCAATTATTCTCAATATTTATTATTTAATTTTTTTTTTATTTTTTAATTAAATTTAAATAACATTTATCATATTTTAATATATAATGGCAGGATTTTTAAAAGAAGATTCAACATTTACACATGTAATTGCAATAGATTTTGGTACAGGTGCCTCAGGGTATATATTTTAATATATAATATATATTTTCAGTTACGGAATTACACCAAGAGTAACAAATGGTCAAAAACCTAGAATAGAAGTTTTTAATCCAGTAGAAGATAATGATGATCAAAAAACACCAACAGCAATATTATTTGACAATGATGGTGCCTTTATAGCATTTGGTTCAAGAGCATTACAAAAATATGCAGAAATAGTAGATGATGGTGAAACAGCAATGTTATTTCAAACAGTAAAAAAAAAAAATTACAATTTTATAAATTTTAGTATAAAATGGCATTATTTAGAGGTGAAAAAAATGCAATTAGTGCAGATGGTCGTCCAATGCCATTAATGAAAGTAATATCAGAAAGTTTAAAATTTATTGCTAATAAAGCATTAGAAAAATTAAAAGAACAAATTGGTGATATTGTTAAAAAAGAAAAGATAAGATGGGTTTTAACAGTTCCTGCTTTATGGTCAGAAGAGAATAAAATGTTTATGCAAAATGCTGCTGTTGAAGCTGGTATAGTTTCTCATTGGAATTCTGATAATTTATTATTATGTTTAGAACCTGAAGGAGCTTCTATTCAATGTAGAGAAGATGCTGATGAAAATTTAAAGAAAAAAATGAGAAAAAATGATATTGTTTTAGTATTAGATAATGGAGGTGGTACTAATGATATTAGTGTACAAAAATTAAAATGTGAACCTAATGAAAGTTTTTTAAGTGAAGAAGTTTTACCTAGTTCAGGAGGTTGTGAATGGGGTTCTAAATATGTTGATAAGAATTTTGAAGATTTTTTAAAAGTTTTTTTTGGTGATGAATTATTTAATATTTATACTAAAAATGCACTTGCTAGATTAGAAATATTAAAACATTTTGAAATGTTAAAAAGAAAATTTTTACCAGAAGGAGATGAGAGAAGTAGACTTCAATTAAGTTATTTAAGTGAGAATTTAAATTCATCTAAATTATCACAATTAGTAGAAAATTATAATAAAAAATCTAAAAAAGAATTACAATTAAAACAAAGAGGTGCATCATGTATAGATTTACCACCAGCATTAATGGTATCATTTTTCAAACCATTATTTGATAATATAATAAATAAAGTAGCAGAATTATTAGCACAAGCAAAACAAAAAGAAGGTCATTCAGCAAAATTTATTTTTATGGTAGGTGGATTTTCAGAAAGTCCATTTTTAAAAAGTGAAATAAAGAAAAAATTCGAAAGTCAAGAAATAACAGTTTTAGCACCAAAAAGACCACAAGTTTCAGTTATTAGAGGTGCAGTAATGTTTGGTTTAAATCCTCGTTTAATAACATCAAGAATAGCAAAAATGACTTATGGTATAAATACTTTAACTACTTTTAATCCTGAAAGACATCCTGAAAATAAAAAAGTTGTTATTGAAGGTGAAGATTTTTGTGAAGATGTTTTTGATGTTTTTGTAAGAAAAAATCAAAGTGTTGGTATTGATGAAAAACACACTAAAATTTATTGTCCTGTTAGAAGTAGACAAACTGTTATGAGAATTATATTTTTTTGTACTGATGCTGTTGATGTTGAATTTGTTGATGAACCTGGAGTTAAAAAATTAGGTGAGTTGAGTATTGATATTGGAAAAGCTTTTCAAACTGTAGAAGATAAAACTGTTAAAGTTACTTTAATGTTTGGGGATACTTCTATAAAAGCTAGTGTTACTAATAAGGATTCTACTGAAGAAAGAAATTGTGAATTTAATTTTGAAAGTTAAATTTTTTAATTTTTTAATCATTGGGATTTTTTTATTATTTTTAATGTAAAAAAATAAAAAAATTTTTTTTTATATTTTTTTTTTAATTATTATTAATTATTCTTATATGATAATTAAATATTTAATAAATATTTATTTATAATTGATTAATTTTTAAATTATATGATAAGTTTAAATTTAATCCAAAAAAAAAAAATAATATACTCATTTTATTTATAAAATTATATATAATCTTACATTTTGGGTGCAATTTCAGATGAAAATTCATTAAAAGTAATAATACCATCTTGATCTTTATCAAATCTATCAATTAAAATTTCAGTTTCAAAAGGTTGAAGAAATTTATTATTTTTTTCTAATAAGCAAATAAAATCTTCTTTATATATTCCAGGACATGAATTTCTATTAATCATATTAAATAAATCATAAGGAGAAGAACAAGGAATAGTTGATAATTTTCTTCTATTATTTTCAATTGATTTTTCTCCTTTAATAATTGTTTGAAATACATTTGAAATTTTATTTTTTGAATCTGGTGAAAATCCATTAAATGATGAAGGAGGTTTTTTTTCACACATTATTTTAGCATCTGAAAATTTTTTTGGTAAAATCATATCACAAAATTCTTCATAATCTAATTTATTATCAAAATCTTTATCATATTTTTGAAATATTAAATTTGCATCTTCATTTGAAATAAATAAATCAAGTTCTTTTAAACTTTCTATTAAATCAATTTTTGATACACCATTTCTTTGAGAATAATCAAAAAATTGAAATAAATCTGATAAATTAATATCATTACAATAAACAAGATTACTTTTTGATTTTTCAATTAAATTTTCTTGTGTTACAATATCCCAAAGTAAATTAGCTAATCCAAATTCAATTTGATTTACATTATTATTAAAACTATTACTTTGATTAAAATTAGGTAAATTAACTCTAGGAGATTTAATAATATTAGTTCGATTATAATTATTTTTAGGACTTCTTGTAAAATATCCTCCACTTCTATTAACATTATTAATATTATTATTTAAATTATAATTATAATTATTATCTTTAATTGGTGATGTATAAGTTCTTAATTTTGACATGTATTCTTCATCAATTCCTGATACATTTATTGGATTTATATTATTATATGTTTTTTCTGGTGAATTCATAACATATGTTTTATTTGGTGTATAATAATCTATTCTATAAGGAGAATTTTCTTCATTGAATGATTGATCTAATGTATTTCTTAATGTATTATCCATACTTAAATTACGTTTTTTATTTGTTCCCTTTTTATAATCAAATCCTAAAGGTGATTGAGTTAATTGTTCTCTTTGACCACATGCATTGTAACCTGGTTTTCTTGGAGGACTACTTAATTTATAATTTGACACTTCATTATTATAAAAAGTTTGATTACTAAAATTACTATTATTATAATTCATATCATTAATATTATTATAATTACTATTTTTGAATTGATTTGGATTTTCCATTTGATAATTTAAATTCATATTTTCATTATTTTCATTTTCAAAATTAATATTTGAATTTTGATTTTGATAAGGATAATAATTATTAATTATAGTAGAAGGTTGTTGATTGATAATATTATTATTACTAGAAGAAATATTTTGAATAGTAAATGAATTAATTTTTTCTTTATTAATATTAATATCAGATTGTAAATAATCTTCTTTATAAGGAAAGAAAATATTAATAAATTCTTCATAAGAAATTTTTCCATCACCATCATTATCTAATCTACACATTAAATTAAAAGGATCATAACTTTCAATATTAATATTACATTCATTTAAAAATTCTCCTAAATTTTCAACAGTAATATACTTTTCATTTTTAGTAATACATAAAAAAGCTTCATATGTAGTAAAATCTTTTGAATATTTTAATTCATCTGCAATTTTTGAAAGTGTTTTAACTAAATTTAATTCTAATTTTAATAATTTAATAAAAATATTATCAATAGAAGGATCCATTCTATAATTTTCATCAATTATTTTATTAGTTACATTATTAGCAATTGATGAATTTGATTTTGTTAAAACTAATCCAAGAAATTCTTCATAATCAATTGAGAAATCATGATCTTTATCAAAATTATGAATTAATCTTCTTAAACATTGTTCTTCAAATGGAAGAAAATGATTATTTAAATAAATTTTAAAATCATTAAGTGTTATATAACCTTTTTGATCAATGTCAATTGTATCAAATAAAGCTTTTGGAATAAAATTAGGATTTTGACATAATTCAGAACGTACTTCTTCAATTTCTTCATCTAACACTTTCATTGTACTAAAATAATTTGCTAAAGTGGGCATCCAAATTCGACATGACATTTTTTAATATTAAAAAAAATATAATAAATTTTTTTATTTAAGAAAATTAAAAAAAAATTAAAACAAACAAACAATCAAAAAACAATTTTTTATATTTAAAAATTAAAAAAATAGTTTTTTTTTGAAACAATGCATACAATGACAAACAATATAATAGTAGATGAATCAGGTTCAGCATCTCAAATAGAAAATTATAAAATAGTAATAATAGGAGATCAACACGTTGGTAAAACTTCAATAATATCAAAATATAAATATGAAACAATAGAAGATAATTATGCACCAACAGTCGGAATTGATTTTTTAACAAAAAATGTATTTTTAGAAGATAAAACAATAAGATTAATAATGTGGGATACTGCAGGACAAGAAAGATTTAAATCATTAATACCATCATATTTAAAAAATGCTCATTCAATAATATTAACTTATGATATTACTTCAAAAAATTCTTTTAATTCTTTAAATAAATGGTTAGAAGATATTAAAAATCATGTTCAAGATAATGTTTTTATTGTTTTATGTGGAAATAAAATTGATTTAAATAATAAAAGACAAGTTAATTTTGAAGATGCTCAAAAATTTGCTAAAGATAATGATTTAGTTTATATTGAAACTAGTGCTATTACTGGAGATGGGATTAAAAAATTATTTGATCTTATTACTAAAAGCTTTTATGATGGTGGAATTAGTATTGGAAATGAAAGTCAAGTTAATGAAAGGTCTATTGTTCTTCAACCTAATAATAATGTTATTGATGAAGGTAATAATAAAAAAAATTGCTGTACAAATACTAAGAAAAAAGAAAAGAAAAAATAAAATGTTTTTTATTTTTTTTTGTTTTTTTTATATAATTTAAAATTTTTATGTATTTTGAATTAAGTAAAATTAAGGTTTTTTTGTTTAATATTTTTTTTATTCCAATAAATTTATTTGATTTATTTTTGTCATCTTTTTTTATCCATATAAATGATATTACAATTAAAATAACTGAAATGATTTGACAAATTATAATAAAAGGAAAATATTTATTACCTGGTAATGATTTTTCATTAGTTATATTATTCAAATCTTCTTTTTTAATTGTTATAAATGAATTTTTATATTTTGAATAATTTAAAAAATATGAATTACTATCTAAATATATTATATTTTCTTTATAATTAATATTAAAAATTTTGAATTTTGAAAAAAATTCCATTCCTAAATTTATAAAATTAAAATCATCATAGTTAAATTTAAATGAAATAGTATAATTTTCATTACTATCTTTTAAAATATTAAAAAGTTCGAATGATGAAAAATATAAAATTGAATCATTTATTTTAAAACCTATTCTATCCAAACTTTTAAAATTATTTTTATTTATATAAAAAGTAGAATTATTTCCATCAAATGGATATAATATTTGATATAAATATTCACTATACCAAAAATAAAACAGTTCAATAAAAGTAATATTATTTTTTCCAAGATTTATAGTTATATTTGTTTCGATATTTAAGATTGAATATGTATTTATAATTAAATTAATTTTTTCACAATTTATTTTATTATTTTTAAAATTTATACTAACAATATTATCCTTTTTATCAAGAGGTTTATCAAATAATATTTCATATTTTTTATCATTAATTTTATTTAAAGTATAATTTTCTTTAAAAAATTCAGAACCATTTCCTAATCCTATTAAAAATGTAATTAAATCATTTCTATAAATTGAAGCATTTTTATCATAATATCCATTATATTGAGTAACAGTTATATTATTTATAGAAATTTGAACTCCCTTTTTTAATTCATAAATTATTAAATCTCCATCTAAAAATGACCTATTATTATTTTCAATTAAAATTGAAGATTTATTTGAAAAATTTATATATGAAATATTTGAATTGAAATCAATAATTCCAGTTCTTGAATCTAAATCAATAAAAAAATAATCATCAATCTTATAAATATAGAGACTATAAATAAATATTTTATCAAAATATGAAAAAACTAAAAATAAAGAAATAAAAAAAAATTTCATAATTAAATAATTTAATTAATTATTTAATATTTTAAACTAAATAGGATTATAATAGAATTAAAATAAATGTCAAACCCAGAAGGATTTAATTTTGGATATAATAACAAAAATGAAATAAGTTTAATATCAGAAAGCACAGTTGATGAATATGTTCCAATTCAAAAAAATTCAAAATTATTTAAATTCATATTATTCACATCAAAAGTAGAAATTAAATTCAATAGTTTAATACGTTTAATATACTATACATCATTATTTGAAATAGGATTATGGTTTATAGGATTTTTACTTTTTGTTGCAACACCAAGAGAAATGTATTTAATATGGATTTTAATTGTTCATATTGTTAAAGGAGTTTTAGGTTTAAAATTATTATATAATATGCCAAGAACATATGAAATTTTAGAAAATGTTGCAAAAAATCCTAATTTTGAAGAAGATAAAATTATTGAATTAATTCAAAAACAAATTCAAGATAGTTTTCTTTTAAAATGGGAAAATAATAAAAATAGATTCTTTGCTTATTTAGTTTGTACTATTATTTCTATTATTATTGATATTATTATTTTTATTGCTCAAGTTACTAGTTTTGGTCAAGATCAATGGCTTTTAATGCAAACTTGTATTTTAACTATTATTGTTGTTTTTATTATTTCTGATGTTGTTTACTTTTTATGGTTTTTTACTCTTAAATTTACTTTTCCTGAAGAAATTTTACAACCTATTCAAAAAGCTATTTTTGGTTCTGTTTCTGGATTAAGAAGTTATGTTATGAATTATATTAGAAGAGGAAATGAAAATCAAAATAATAATCAATAAATAATTTTAAAAAAAACTTTAATTATTTTATTTAAAATAAATTTTTCATTTTTTGTTTTTTTTATTTTTTATATAATTGGTTAAATTAAGAATTAGTGTTAAAAAATAATTAAATATTTAATTTTTATTGAAGATAAATAAATGAATCAATTAAAAATTATTTTCATAAAAAAAAATATTGCATAAAAAAAAATAATAAAATAAATCCCAAATAAATAAATTTTAAAAAAAAAAACTACATAAACCCTAAAAAAAATTTATATATATATAAAAAAAATGATAGTGTTAAATAATCAAAATGACCAAAATCCTCCTCCTTTATCAACAATATCAACAAAAATGGAAACATTAGGAGAAGAAGATAATATTAGAAACAATATAAATGTCTTAACACGTTCAGCATGGTTTCATGCAAATAATCAAATGAAAAATTTATCATTTAGTCTTTCATTAGATGGAAGTAAAGATACAGAAAATGGATTTCAAATGTTATTACAAGAATATTTACCACATAGAAATAAATTAAATTGTGTTTTTATATATGATAATGAAAATGATCAAGAATTTACATATCAAAATCAAAAAGATACAATTATTTCAAAATTCGAAACTTTACTTTACATAAAATTTCCAAATAAAGATAGATATACTTTTTATACTAATCAACTTTATCCAGAAAGATTTAATGCAGAAATCGAACAAGTTTATTCTTATATTATTAAAAATTGTTCTAATGTTGATTATATGGTTTTTGGTTATGGAGGATTAAAAAATCAAATTTGTAATTATGTTTTTCAATATAATGCAATTGATTATTTATTATGTAATTCAATTAAACCTTTTATTTTAATTAAAGAATTTTGTTTAAGAAAAACTTCACTTAATAAAAATTATCATTGGTTATTTATTATTGAAAATCATATTCCTGAAGGTTTAAAAGCTATAGAAGCTTTTAAAGATTTAATTAATTTTAGTTGTGATCAAATTACAATTGGGAATTTAATACCTGAAAATGGAAGAGATTATTTAAAAGATTTGGCTATTAGTAAAGTTATTAGACATGGTATTGAATTTAATAGAGTTGAATATAATTTAATTGAATATAGTAAAAAACCTGGTAAAAAAATAAAAGAATTTTCTGAATTTGTTAATTTTAATACTAATCATAGTTTTTCTTTTATTATTTTTTATAATAAACCTCAGAAATATCTTCTTAGTAGAATGGATTCTGATATTTTTAAAATGATTGTTAAATGTGCTGGAAATGTTTGTGTTATGAATAATTTCAAATAATTTTGGTTATTTTGTTTATTTGTTTTTTTATCTCTTTTTTTCTTTAGTGTAAATAGATATTTTTTTATTTATTTAAATCTATTGAATTTAAATCTGATTTTAGGAATTAGGAAAATATGATTTTTAATTAATATAGGAATATTATTATTTCTTTTAATTTCATATTTTTTATTGTATATAAAAAATTTAAAACTAAAATATCTTTTTAAAATATATTTTTTTAAATAAAAATTAAAATAATTGTTTTAAAAATAAAAATTTAATAATAACTTCCTTGATTATTAAATGATGAAGTAAAACCTTGATAATTATTTAAACCACCATATGTTGAATATTGATAATTTTGATTAATTTCATTTTTATTATCATTTTCTTTAGTTGGAATTTGAAAAGCTGTATTAGAATTATATCCACGATTATAATTTGAATATTTATTTTTATTCATTGAACTATATAAATAAGATGGATGTTGATTATCATTTTCTTCATTTGGTGTATATTTTTTTAATTCAGAAGTATAACTCTTTTTTTCAATCTTTTGAATTGTATTTTGATTTTGATTTTTTAAACTATCTTTATTTAAATTATCATTTTTTTGATTTTTATTGGTATTATTTAATACATTACCAGAATTAATTTGATTTAAATTATTATTTTGATTATTTAACATTGAACTTGAATATACTGGATTGGAATAATTAGATGAAATATAATTATTATTCCCAATATTTGAACTTGAATAAGGTGTTTTTTTATTTTCAATAATATTTGTTATTTGACTCGATGTATATCCTTTATTATAATTCTTTACATTATATGAAGAATAACCTTCTTCATTTCCTTTTTTGTTTACATCTTTTAAATTAAATACTTTTAAATTACAATATTTTTCTGGTTCTGATAAAATTCTTGGTATTATTTTAATATTTGGTAGAAGGATTTCACTTATATTTGATTTAGGTGTTAAAAAAATTTTATTAGAACTATCTAAAATCAATCCTAAATTATGAGTAATATTCTCTAAAGTATATTCTGGGTCATTTTCTAATGATAAAGTTATTTCTCTATCATCATTAAGTAATATTTTAACTTTTAAATTTTTATCAATTTCAGTTTTAATTAATGATTTTAGGAAATTTATATCATGGTAATTTTCTCCAAATATTTTTATAAGTTCTTCATCATTGTTAATTAAATTTATCAAATCATTTGAATTTAAATTATTTTCTGTAATTTGAGATATTAAATTTTTTGAGCATTTTTTTTCAAGAAGATACTCTTGTAACTCTGAATCATTCATTAAAAGAAAATTATCATTCTTTATTTTTTTTTCTTCTTTATTTTCAATAACTTCTTCTTTCTTGATATTATTTTCAGGATTTAAATCTTCAGTTTGAATATTTTGTTGAATTTCATTAATATTATTATCAATATTTTGTTTATTAAAATTATAATCTTCCATTATATAATTAAAATATTCCCCTTATATATATTTACAATAATAAATAAAAATATAAAAAAAATATTATCTTAAAATATAAATAAACCAAGAATAAAAATTAAACAAAAAAAACAAATGCAAAATGATAATTTTAAATCAAAATTTACAATTACAAATGATAATGGAAACATGAGAGCAAATGGTTATAATTATACAAATATTCAAAATGGATTATCAATAGGATTAACTTGTTTTGAATCAATATGTCTTCCAAGAGAAATAATAAATGAAGATAAATTAAATTTTACAGATAATCAAATATCAAAAATAATTAAAGAAATATTAAGATGTAGTATATGTTATGAAATTTTTAATGAACCTGTAAATATAAAAAATTGCTTACATAAATTTTGTAAAAAATGTATTGGAGATTATAATAGAAAAATAAAAAAAGAATGCGCAATTTGTAGACACCCAATTGAAACTAAAAGATTAATGAAAGATGATGAAACTATTCAAAAAATTATTGAATGTATTATTCCTAATATAGCTAAATTTAAAGAATTAGAAACTCAAAATTTAAATAAAGAAATTAAAGGATGTATTTTTAAAGATGAAGAAAAAGTTAAAAATCAAATTGAAAATACTAAAAGAGAAGATGAAAATGAAAGTAGAGAATTAATTAGACAAAATGAAATTTTACATGAAAGAAATAATCAAAATGAACATTTTAAATGTAATAAAGTTATTAATAATGAAAATTTAGGAAGAAAAACTTTAAGAGATAATTCTGTTTTAAATAATCCTATTAATGTAATTGAAAATGATACTTCAAGTATTATGATTAAATTAAATGTTGATGAATCTGATGAAGGATTAAAAAAATTTTTTGAAAAGACAAAAATTAAAGTACAAGATTCTTATAATTTAGATTTTATTTCAAGATATATTTGTTATAAACAAAATTTTAAATGTGAACATATTAAAAGAATTACTTTTTATACATTAGAACAAAATAAAAAGAAAAAATTTTGGAATAGTCATTCTACAACAATTAAAACTTTAGTTGATTATGATAAAAATATTAGAAAAAATAATATAAATCTTTTGTCCAATTCAAATAATAATAATAATTTTAATAATTATGATTATGAACTTTCTTTATTTTTTTTAATTCCACAATAAAGAAAAATATTTTTAATTTATTTTCATATATAATAAATGAAGTTTGGAAAAACTTTTCTTTATATTAAAAATATATTAATTATATCAATAGCATTTAACATTTTATTTTTATATTATAACTGAACTAAAAAAAATGTTAAAAAAGAAAATAAAAAAAAATATAAATTTATTAAATTAATTTATAATTGTTTTCATTAATTTTCATTCCAGCCAAAGATTCAGTATTAATATTTTTAATTTTATTAAAATCACCACAAACTAATTCAACTCTATCATATTTAAGATGTATCATATAACAAAAAATAATCCATAAACAATATAAATATAAACCACTAAGTAAAATTCCAACTAACAAAAATCCAATTCCTTTAACAATTCTACTTTGACTTCCAGCAGGAGAATAATCACCAATAAAAATTAAAATAGTCATAATTAAAATTTCAATTAAATTAAAAATTAAAAGAGTAAAATAAATTAAATATGCAATATATGCACATTGATAACTGAAATTTAATCCTGAAATTAATAAAAAAATAAATGCAATTGAATAAATAATTAACATTATTATTGTTGTATAATATTCAAAAATTGTTCCTGCTTTTAATACATTTAATAATGAACCAATTCCACAAATAATAAAAAATAATCCTAAAAATAATACTCCACTTCTTAATGAACAACCACAACAAAAATCAAAATCTAATTTTGGGAAATCAAAACAAAATAAAAATGTATCATCATTAATATTAGCAATTTGATGATATGAAACATTACTTGGAAGTCTTGAACTATTACTAAACATTTTCAATTATATTTTATATATAATTATTAATTAATTATATTAAAAAATATTTAAAAAAATTCAAAAAAGAAAATTTATACTTTTTTTAAATCTGTTATTTTTTTTATTGTCATAATTAAAATAAAAACAATATATTTATATATCAAAATATTTTTAAGATGAAAATTTCAATAAAATCATATTTTAAAAATTTTTTATTTATTTAACAAAGAAAAAAATTTAGAATATTTATTTAATATAAATTAACCCTATTTATTTTTTATAAAAGAGCAAATTTTACTATAATAAAAAACAAAAAAAAAGAAATGACAACAAATATAAATTATAATATTTCATCTGGCGCAATTTCATATATTTTAAATTTAGAAGCTCAAAATGATAAAGAATATAATATAAATTATAACCTACAAGTCCAAAAAATTTATATATGTAAACCTTCAATTCAATCTGGAAATGAAAAAATTTTTTATACTTGTACTTTATGTGATAATGAATATAAATATTCTGGTTTTATTATTGGAAGAAATTTAGTTGATAGAGAACCTTCTCCTGGAGATATTATTCAAATTACAAGAATTGGTGTTTGTTTATTAACTAAAAAATCTAAGAAAGTTATTTTAATTAAAGATTATGAATGCATTTATCAAAATACACAATTAATTAAAAATGTTAAATTAGTAGATAATTTAATAAATTTACCAAAATCAAATAATTTAAATAATAATAATAGTAATAATATTTCAATTGATAATAATAATACTAATGAAAATAATTTGAAAATTGTAGAAGAAAAAGATAAAGAAAAAGAAAAAGTTATTAATTCATCTCAATCAATAAAATATTATTCTTCATTTGAAAATTCTCAAAATTCTCAAATTCCAATAAATGAAATAAAAAATATGGAACAATTAACAAAATCACCTCAAAAAGATCCAAAAATAAATTTAAAAAATATATATAATTTATCAGATATATCAACATATTCAAAAAATATTTCTATATATGTAAAAATAATAAAAAAATGTGAAATAAAAACATTTATGAATCGTTTAACTCATAAAGAAAGTAAAGTATTATCATTTGATATAATTGACTCAAAAGGTTATGAAATGCAAGCAAATATTTATGATAATGGTTTAGAAAAATTTAATAATATAATACAAGTAGGTGAAATTTATTATATAAATGGAGGATATGCTAAATTATCAGATAAAAAATATACTAATATAAAAAGTGATTATAAGTTAATTTTTGATTCAAATACTCAAATATTTCATATTGATAAAAAAGATGATAAATTATTTATGGAAGAAACAAAAGAAATAAATGGAATAGTTAGATTTATAGATTTAATAAAATACCCAAAAAATTCAATAATTGATTGTTTAGCTTATGTTTTAGAAACATCATCAACAACAATAAAACCATCTAAAAATGGTAATACAATAGCAATAAAAAAAATATTATTAGGTGATTCATCTGGTATAAAATGTCCTATGACTTTATGGAAAAAATTTACAGAAATTCCAATTGAAAAAGGAAATATTCTTTTATTAAAATATATAAGAGTAGGTGAATATAATGGAATTTGTTTAACTACAATTGATGATTCAAATATTATAATAAATCCAACTGAAAAATTTAAAGATTTAGATATTTTAAAAACTATTATTAATAGTGGTGTAGATGAAAATTATTTTAAATTTTTAAAAAAAGAAGAATATATTAATCAAGAAATTATAAATAATAAACAACAAAATCAAAATTCAAAATTAGAATATGAAAAATTAGATTTTATATCAGATTTATTAAATAATTTAAAAGATGGAAGTAATTATTCTGCAAATTTTAATATTAAAGCAACAGTATATGAAATATTTCATTCAATTAAAAATTATTATTGTGGTTGTCCTAATAAATCATGTAGAAAAAAATTGTCAAAAAATTCAGAAGGAGAATGGTTTTGTCAAGCATGTAGAGAAAAATATATTGAACCTTATTATTATTATACTGTTAGTTTAAGAATTAAAGATTTAACTGGAGAACATTTTGTTGATTTATTTGGTGATTCTGTTACTACACTTTTTGGTATTAAAGCTGAAGATTATAGTAAGTTAGTTGAAAATAATGATATTGATCAATTAAATAAAATTAATGATAAAGTTGAATTTCATAATTATTATTTTTCTGGCAAAGCATCTATTCAAAAATATAATAATAGAATTAAAAAACAATTGTTTGTTTATAGATTTAATAAAGAAGATAGTGAAAAAGAATCATTTGAAATTTTAAATAAACTTAAACAGATATTACATTAAATCTTTATTATATTAAATAAATTATTTTTATAAAATTTTACTTTTTAATTTAATTTATTTTTTTTTTGATTTATTAATAATTCCTTGAATAGTAAAAATTCCAGAAGTTAAACCAATAGGACAAAGTATACATAATAAAATAGTAGTAATAATATTTTTATAATGAGTTTTAGGATATTTATTACCTTTAATATACAATAATCCAGGAATTAAATATGAAATAATAACAGTACAAAAAGAACCAATAAAACTTAAATAATCAGATATAGATTGAAAAACAACAGAAATAAAAGTAGTTATTGATAAAGTAGAAATAGTAACAATAAAATTTATTTTATTTGAAAAAGTATTTAAATCAATATTAAAAAAAGATAAAAATACTACTCTATATGCATTATAATTAGCAGAAATTTTAGTAAAAACTGCTAAAATGAAACATATTTGTGCAATATTCATTAATAAATCATTTTTAAAAATTTTAGTTCTTTCAATAATTAAATCAGGAGTATCAATTGGTTGAGTTAAATAACCACAAAATCCAATAACTAAATAACAAATAATATCAAGAGTCATTCCATATTTAAAAACTTTATCAACTCTTTTTCTAGTAGGATTTTTTAAAGAAGAAATAATTGGAAATGCACCAACATGACATGAGAAACCATAAAATAAAGTAGTTATTGATTTTATAAATTTCATATCTTTATCAAATCCTTGTTTAATATTAAATATATTTACTTTATCTTTTGTAATACCATCATTCCACCAATTAATAATAAAAAAAGGACTTTCTACTAATACAATTAAAATTAATAAAATAATAGATAATATTCCAAATGTTGAAGTATATCTCATTTCAGAAACATTTTTTAAAAGACACAAAGGTAAAATAATTATAAAAGTAATACCATAACAAACAGAAAATTTCCATTTATATTCTCCCCAAAAACTTTCTTCTAAAAAAGTATCATTATTTTTATATCCAAAATCTCCAATTTCATTAATAATTCCTCCAAGTAATTTATAAATAATAACTTGATATATAATTAATATTCCAAATTGATTTATAAACATAGTAATACTTAATAAAATTCCAAGTGATTTACCATATAATTTTTCAACTAATAAATCATATCTTTTAATTTTATATTTTTCATAAAGTGAAGATATTAAAATTAAAGCCCATAAATTAATACAACCTGCAATTATTATTGCAAAAGGAGAAATAATTAATGACATATAACCAAATTTTTGTGGTACTGCTAAACAACCTGATCCTAATGATAATATACATAAATTAAATATTGCTCCTCTTAATGAGTCTGGTTTCATTTTTCCAAATGTTCTTTTTAAACATGTTCTATTATCGATTAATTCTACATCTTCATTTAATTTATTATTTTCTGGGTTTATATAATTATTCAATCCTTCTTCTTCACCTTCATCATACATTTTTTAATTTTTTTTTTTAAATATATTTTTTATTTTTTAAATTGTTTTATCTTTTTAATTGATAAATAATTAAATAAAAAAAATAATTAATTTATTTTAATTAAATATAAGAGAAGATATTATTTTTTAAATTAAAATTTAAAAATGCCATTTATAATTAATGGAAAATGAAAACTCATTGTTTATAAAATTAAATAATTCAAAATGGAAATTTTCTGCAATTGAAAACAATGAAACTATAATAATAAGAATTATAGATACATTAAGAAATTTAAATATATATTATGAAGGAGTATATTCAATGAAAGATATTGGATTTAATAATAATAATTTTTCAACTATAAAAGAAATAAAAAATTATTTAGAAACTAAAATAAAGAAACAAGATTATTTTGTTTATAATGATAATAAAGGAGATTTACATTTATCAATTGGAGAAGGAAAGGAACAAAGTGAATTTATTTTATTTATTAAAAGAGATACAATTGAAGGATTTAAACAACCTAATTTTTTGCAACAAAAAGTGATAAATAAATTAAAAATTATTAATGATAAGAAAAATGAAAATAAAAAAAATACAATTAATCAAAGTCATAAAAATTTATTTGATTCAACTTTTAATACTAAAATTTTCGCTTATATTAATACAAATATATTTTTTTTAATTTCTTTATTTATTTGTCTTTTATTTTCAATATTACTTTATTATGAAATTTCAAATTCAAATCAAATAAAAGAAAATAAAATTTTACTTGAAAAAATTTTAAATAAATTAAATAAATAATAAAATAAAAAATTAAAAATCCATCAATAAAATTATTTTAAAAAAATGAAGACAAATGATTTAGATGATTTTGAAGCAGATTATGTAAATCCAGATGAAAAATCAAGAAAAAGGAAATATTTATTATTCTTAGTCTTAGGAATAATAATTATAATAATAATAATAATATTGATAATATTGAGATTCAGAAAAAAGGACAACAAAAAAAAAGGTAACAACAATATTGATATGATAAAAGAATATGATTTTTACAATTTTGCTATCCAAAACCCAAGAATATTTTGTTATTCATATTCAAATATAAAAGATTTAAAAGAATGTTTAAATAAAACAATTAAATATAAAACTTCTAATAAATTAACAATTCATGGAATGTGGCCTTCAATTTTAAATAAATTAGTAAAAGATATTAAAAAGTATAGCTGTAATAATGGAACAACGATTAACGTTAAAACTGATGAATATAAAGAATTTTATAACAATAAAATGAAATTATATTGGCCAAGTAGTTCTGGTAACCATACAAACTTTTGGACTCATGAATATAATAAACATGGTTATTGTTTTAATGCGAGAAAAAATATATCAACTAATAATTATACTTATTATTTTGAAAAAACTATTGAATTTTTTGAAAATAAAAATTTAACTAATTTATTTGCAATTATTTCTCCTGATAAAGCAGAAAAACTTACTTTAGAATATAATAAAACAGAATTTATAAATCTTGTTAAAAACAAAACTGGGATTACACCTTATGTTTTTTGTGCTGATTATAATAAAACACAAATGGTTTATGAAATTCAATTTGCATTAGATTTAAATTTAACATATATTACAAATGATAATTTAGTAAAAGAAGTTGATTATGTATGTAAAGATAATTCTAAAATTGTTTTTAAATTTGATGAATAAATTATTTAATTTCATTAAATTAATTTTTAATACAGAATTAAAAAATTTTTATTTTAAAGCTTGTTCTAACTCTTTTCCCATTAATTTTTGATAACTTATATTTTTTAATTTCAATTCTTTTATTTTTTTTCTTAAGAAATAAAATAAAATTCCAAAACATATAATAACTATTATTAAAATAATAGCTAAATTATGATAAAAATTGCTTTGATTATTTTGTTTTTCTCCTCTAATAACATTATCAATTTCTTTATTATTATTAACTATTTTATCATCATTTTTTTCATTTTTTTCATTTTTTTTTTCATTATTTTTATTATCTTTTGGTTTATAAGGAGTATGAGGGCCAATAATTTTTTGATCATAAGGATCAACTGGTTCATCATCATCATAATCTTCATCATCAAAATCAAAAGGATTTATATTGTCTATTTCTCTTTGTTTATCATAATAATCATAACTATCATCATAAATTGGACCAAAATCAGAAATAATTGATGAAATGGTTTTTTTTAAATTTTTATTTTCAAAATATGATTTAGATTTTTTCTTTATTTTACTTAATGTATAATTTGTTATTCTTGATTTTAAATCTAAACCTAATTTAAATGAGACAATTTTATCTTCTACTGATATTAATATTAAAACAAGTTTATCATTTGGAATGAAATTCTCCAAAAAAATTCTAATTATATTTTGATTTAATTTTTCTACAAAAATGTCAGCAAATCGTTCTTTAATTATATTTGATGTAAATTTAATATTTTTTATAAGGAAAACATATGGTATTATTTTATTTTTCTTTCCAAAACTTAATATTTCATTTTTTGTTGAATTAAATTCTTCTTTTGATAAAAAATTATCTGGATCCATAAAGTAATAATTTAAAGAATTATTGGAATTTGTAATATTTTTATAAGTTACATCCCATAGTCTTAGAGGAGTCCAATCTTTTTCATATGAATTAATAAACAATATTAAAAAAATAATTATATCTTTTCTTTTCATATTTATTTTTACAACAGAAAATAAATTAAATAATTAAAGTTTGATGTTTTTCTTTAAATTTTCTATTTTTAATTAATTAAATGAGGGTAAAATAATAAATATAATAAAATAAAAAAAACAAAATAATATATTTTTTAAAAATTAAAAAATTTTTGATAACCAATAAATAAATTTATTTTTTAGTAGTAGAAAAAGCTTTAAACTCTTCACCTCCACTTAAATTACTAGTTCCTCTTTTAACAAAAATATCTTCATCATGACCTTGACTATATTTTTTCAACCAAGGATGTTCTAAAATTTGTTTAATATTCATTCTCTTATTAGGATCTTTATTCAACAAATTATTAACAAATGCTTTAGCTTCACTAGAAATATTTTTCCAAACAGAATTAGGAAAAGGAGTAGGTTCATAAACAGTTTGTCTCGCAATTTCTTTTTCAGAATTTTCATCATCAAAAGGTAAAAATCCAGCAACTAATAAATAAGTAATAATTCCAATAGTCCATAAATCAGCTTTAAAATTATAAGGTTTTTCTAATAAAACTTCAGGTGCTGCATAAGAAAAAGTTCCAAAAGGTTCTGTACAAAATTCATTTGGTCCTATAATTTTACCTAAACCAAAATCTAATAATCTAATATCAGCTTCTTCTGTATCATTAGTCATTAAAATATTTTCTGGTTTTAAATCTCTATGAACAATTCCATATTGATGAAGATAATAAATTGCTGTTGATAATTTATGAATAATTTGAGCTGCTCTTGTTTCTTTTAATTGAAAACCTCTTTTTTCAATATAGGAAAATAAATCACCACCAGCACAATGTTCCATTATTATATAAATATATTTTTCATTTTCAAAAACATCATATAATCGAATTATATATGGATGTTGTGCTATTTTTAATATTTCTACTTCTGTTTTTACTTGTTCTAAATCAAGAAGTGATACTAATTTTTTGTTTATTATTTTTATTGCTACTTTTCTTCCACTTTCTTTATGAATTCCTAAACGAACTAAACCAAATTTACCTTTTCCTAATACATCTCTTACTTCATATATTTCATTTAAATTTGAATATCCTACTGCTTTTCTAATTGCTAATAACCATTTTTTATATTCTCCTTCATCTAAAATATAATATTTTCTATCTTTTGATGGGAATACAATAGTAAATGCATAAAATTGTTTTCCTTCTATAGTAACTTTATCATCTTCTTTTAAATATACTCCTGATAAATTATGCATTCCTTTATGTTTAGTATCATCTTTAGATTTATAATAATATAAATCTTTATAAATTAATTTGAAATAAATTTGTTTTATTTTATCTTCTTGTCTCTTATAAATATAACCCTCCATTCCTATATTTTTATCTTCTTCATTATCAAGACTTTCATAACTATCATTTAAACTTGATCCTCTACTTTTAGCAATATCAATTTTTTCATAAGGTCTTGCAAAACTTAAAGTAACATTTTCTAATCCTTTTATTTTTTGTGGATTTTCAATAGCTTCTAAATTTTTATTAATTTGTTTATGTAATTTCCTATTTGGTTTATTTTTAACAATATCTTCTTTTTCACTTTCTTTTTTTTCACTAGGAATATTTAATTGAACAACATTATTATTAGTATCTTCTTGTTTAGCAGGTTTATTTTTAGAATACATATCTAATAAATTTTTTGAAAAATTTAAATCACCACCTAATTTATTTAATTTTTTTGCTCCAACTACAACACCTTGATTTAAAGCTTCGGCTACTCTTGATTGAAATCTTGGTGATTTTGAAATAATAGTTGATGTTGAGAATTTTGAATTTAAATTAGGAGAAGCAATTAAATTACTTGATGATTTATTTTTACTTGATGATAATACTGGACTTTTTCTTATATTTTCTAAATTTTTTATTGTTTCTTTATTAAATGGTCTTTTTTCTAATAAAAATACTAAAATATATAAAAATAAATCTGAATTAATATTTCTAACAATTTCTTTAAATTTATCTTCATTTATTGTTGGAGTATCTTTAAAAACTTTATCTAATTTATCATGTAATTCACTTTGAGATTCTAATCTATCATTAAAATTTTCTTTTTCAAATTTTAAAGTTTTTTTTTTCAATCTTTTAATATTTAAAGGAACATAAGAAAGTACAATTCTCATATCTTCTTTAGAAACTTTACCATCTTTATCAAAGTCATAGAAACAGAAAATAAAATGAAGTAAATTTTCCAAATGACCAGAAAATAATTTTACCATTCCATCAATGAAATCATTACAAGAAAGATAATTTGATTTATTTGTGTTGAAAACACTGAAAAGTCTATCTGAAATTATTCCTGGTAATTCATAATATTTTGCAAAAGTTATTTTATTTACTCCTTTTTCTTTATTGTCACTTCGTCCTAATAAATCTTTCCATACTTGCTTTAAATATGTTTGAAATGCTGGGACGTTTTCTACTATATAATCTCCTATTAAATCATTTAAATCTATTTTTTCTATATTTGGTTGAGACATTTTTAAATAATTTTTTTTAAAGATTAATAAAATTTATCAAAAAAATTTTGCTTAAATTATATTTTATCTTTTTTTTTTATTCATGTGATGTTATATGTATTTATATTTAATTTATTTCTTTAATTATTTTTATTTTTTTTAAATAATTATTTATAAAGATGTTTTATTAATAATTTATATTTCATTAACTATACGTTTTTATTTTATTTAACTATTGAATTTTAAGGATTAAAAATATTATTTTTTTTATAAAGGATGGTTTAATTTGTATTTATATTATATTTATTTGGTTTTAATTATTTTTTTGTTTTTTTTAAAAAAATAAAATATATAAATATATAATTAAATGACTTCTATTCCAAAATTACAAAATGAAAATAATAGATTAAACAAAGAAATTAAAATCCAAAAAGATTTAGCAGAAAAATATAAATTTAAATTAATTAATATAGAAAAAGAAAAAGGACAATTAATAACAACATTACAAAAAAAAGAAAATAAAATAAAAGAAGATAATAATTTAATAAATGAATTAAAAAATGAAATAGAAAATATAAAATCAAATTTATTAATAGAAGAAGATAATAAAAAAGAAAATTCTGAATTAGGAATACAAAAAGATGAATTAATTGAAAAACAAATATTAAATAATAACAAAATAAATGAACTTCTAGATAAAATGTCAAAATTAGAACAACAATTAAATGATGAAAATAAAAGTCAAATAAATTTAAAAGAAAATTCACTTCAACAAAATGAGAATAAAGAAGATATTTTTTTAACCAGAAATGAATTAAGTCAATTAAAAGAAAAGCATGAAAGATTAAAAAAAAATATAGAAGAAAATAATTCAAAATTAAAAAATATAAAAATTGAAAATGAGAATTTAATAATTGAATTCGAAAATATCGAAAAAGAAAAAGAAAAATATATTTCAAAGATAAATATTTTGGATGAAAATTTACAACAATTAATTAATGAAAATAATTTAGCTAATATTTTATATGAAACTAAATTAGTAAATCAAAAGTTAATAATAAATTTTAATAATATAAAAATTAAATTAAAAGCTTTATCAATTGATAAAAATGATTTAGAGGAAATTATTATAAAACAAGAAAATAAAGTTAATGAATTAAATAATAATGTTTATAAAATAATAATTTTATTAAATCAAAAAAATTCTGAAATAGATGATAATAATTTATATATTAATAGACTTCAAGAAACGATTGAAGAATTAAATAATGAATTTAAAAAATTAAAATCCAAAAAAGAAAAAGAAAAAAATGATGAAATAAAATTATTAAGGAATGAATTTATGAATTTAAAAATGGAAAAAGAGAGAAATAATTCTCTATCAAGAATATATAAAAATGAAATAGATGAAAATTTAAATTATTATCCAAAAATTAAAAATATAAAAAATGGGAAATTAAAATTAAAACAAATTAAAAATGCAAATTCATTTAATACAAAATCATATATAAATATACTTCAAAATACTAAACCTAAAGTAAAAAAAAGAATTAAACCATTAAAATTAAATAATATTAAAAATATTTATGATGATGAAGAAACAGAAAGAGTATTAAATAATTCATTAAATTTCATAGAAAAACATTATAAAAATGATATTTTTTATAAAAGATATCAAGAAAAATATAATATTAATAAAAAAAATAATGATTTTCCTATTAATAATAATATTAGAACTAAATCATATATAATCAATGATTCTCCTCATGAACTATTAGAAAGACAAGAAAAAGAACAAATAACAGAATTTAAATCAATGTTAGACAATATAATAGAACAATTTTAATAATAAAAAAAAACAAAAAAATAAATAAAAAAAACAATATTATAAATAAATGAAAACATATAAAAAAAATAATTATTAAATAAATAACCACCTCCATAAAAAAAAAAATAAAAAAAATAAAAAAAAAATAATGGAAGACGAAATTGAACAAAAGCC